>Ga0160422_10000008_pt1 | contig 103723 bp, 132 predicted proteins | sample Fk160mmetaG_FD_108192 | JGI IMG/M metagenome (GOLD analysis project Ga0160422, IMG submission 108192) | Marine microbial communities from the Central Pacific Ocean - Fk160115 60m metaG | ecosystem: Environmental > Aquatic > Marine > Oceanic > Photic zone | place: The Central Pacific Ocean... | reverse complement strand
TGAGGATTTTTTATTAGCGTGAATGGTGTCAAATTTAACTCAAAACTCAACAAAAATTGTCACCATGTTTTCTAATGTACATTTCTATTTACATTTGTACTTTACATATATTTCTACTTTTCATTTCTATTTACATTTGTACTTTACAACAGAACTGCATTTTATTTTCGTAACTTCGCATCGTATTTTGTTGGAAAACTTTATTTATAACTACCGTTAAAATCCGAATAGCTAACTCCTGCTGGTGTAGAAGTTATCCTATTCTCGTTCCAGTTATAATAACCTTCTTGTATAGCAGTTGCTACATCTTTCGCGGTGCGGTCCTCCTCCTTCTGCTGCTCCCGTGTCTTTTCTTGCTTGGGATGCTGATCGGGCGCTGAACCGTAGTACGATCCTCCCACTCTCCTCCGACTTTGTCTTTTTTTCTTCAAATTCTTCCTCGTATTTTTCCTTAAACTCTTCCTCTTTTTATTCTAATTCACTCTCCATTTGTTGCTGTTCTGAGGTGATAATATTTTTTACATGATAGAGCAAGGACCACCACCTGGGTTTTCGATCGGTTTATTCCAGTCTTGAAAAGGCTGTTTTATACCCACAGGTTTTATATTTTTATTCAAATTTTCTCCTACATACGGCGGCTGCTTGGAGGAGGATGAGGATGAGGATGAGGAAGAAGTACTTTCCCCCGTCTCACCCTGCTGCTGCTGCTGCTTCTTCGCCCGCAGATGCGCCAGCCGCGAAGCAGCAGCAGCCCCCCCCCTCATCCGCCGACTTTGTCTTTTTTTCTTCAAATTCTTCCTCTGTTTGTTTTGTTGCTTTCTCCTATTCGTCTTATTCTTTTGCGTGTTTCGGCTCTTCAATGCCATGTTATATATATATTACGCAACTATTTTATTTTAAATAAGGAGTCCATTCTTACACAAAATTCACGCTAATAAAAAATCCTCAACATTTGTCATAAATTGTGAGCAGTTTGGGTGCGGATTTCAATTAGTTTATTTAGCAAATTATTTTTTCTCACTCATTTTTAAATAAAATTAAAAAAACTCACGTAGTGATGCCCCGAAGGGGCGGTTTTTTTAATTGTTCTTTCGCTCCATGGATATACGAACTATTAAAAAAGACAAATATTTTTTGTTTCAACATATTGATATTCTGTATATTTATTATCTTTACAGAGATATATTAAAATGTCTTATCACAGTCAACAAATCAAACGCTGGTGAATAAATTCCCACTTGTGTAAAGTTATTATAACCTTCAGGATATTTTATATATAATTTCTGTGAATTTCCATCAATACCTGAGTTTATTAAATTATCATCCTTATCTAAGGGTTCCGCCTTAATTATATATCGAATCCATCGGCACATCTGCAGAAGATAACCTTCCGTACTGTCCCGAGGATTAGGTAGTTTCTTTACATAAGCTTGCACCGCAAGTATTAATTTTTGTGTTGGTGGTGGTTCTGCTGCCTGTTCTGCTGCCTGTTCTTCTGCCTTTTTCATTGACTCATAAATTTGTTTAACAATTTCGTAATTTGCGCCCTTTATTTCGGGATTTATCAATCCCTCTGCAAACTTATTATATGGGTGGTCCGGATGCATTCTACCCAAAGTGTTTTGAAATACTGTTTGTCTGATACTTTCCCGGATAGCTTCTGGAATATTAAATCGGTCGAAGTTTGCGTCACTAAACAACAGTTTATTATTACACTCTGCCGTTGTGACACATTTAAAATCTATATCGGAATCTATATCGGATTTGTTTTTAATCTTTGTAATTGTTTCTACTGAACCATTATCATTAAATGCGGCGCGTCCATCCTCCATCAAATAAGAATAATTAATTGCAAGTTGCTGTGCGAGTTGTAAAGAACCTTGAAACGAAACTCTCGTCAATTTATCTAAATGTATTTTGTCTCCTAAACTATCGATCCCTGGTGCTATTATGATAAGATCGGTTGGGAAGACATCTGGTTTATCATCATTTTCCCCGATTATCATATATTCGTTTAGTTCACTGCAGTGTTTATTAATCCAGGTGATGAAACTATTCTTTTTCCCTTTTCCACCAATAAAGATAATGGTGTTTTCTGGACGGATTTTCTTTTGTTTAACTAAATACCACAATGCTATTTCATCATCAATATCAGCACCCGGATCAGTCCAAATCATTATAGATTTTTCTTGCTCATCCAATCTAGCCAAGAATGACTCCAGGTGCTTTTGTTTTCTATATGTATCTCCATTTCTCACACCGCTGTTCAGACGATGCCCCATACTACTACCCCCCCTAAATCTCCGCGTCCTGGTTTTTTTTTTTTTTCTTAAATTCTTTCTTGTATTTTTCCCTAAACTTTTTCTCTTTGTCATTTTTTGAACCCTCTTATTAATATTATTCTTTTGTGTACGACGGTTCTTTTTCTTTAACGGCATATTTATATACTATAAATATATTATATTTTAGTGATGGAGGGTGTAACTCTCCAAATAAAACGCAACAACAAAACAAAACGACGTAGTTTGAAAAATAAGACAAAAAGAAAAAATAAGTCAAAAAGAAAAAATAAGACATGAATCTCAAAAAGTATATCTAATTTAAGAATATATACATCTAGATATTAAAATTCGATGGAATGAATATGCTATCTTAATATAAATATCGAATCATTGGATAGTTTTCATAAATACGTCGTAACAAATAAGGAACGCTTTCACGAAATTCACCATAGGGTAAATATTTATATGTTTTATATCCACGTGATTGTAAATCATTTGTCATATAATCACACATACCTAATAGTTGAGCAAATGATATATTGTTTAATCCATTGTGATCTATATAATATCGTGCTAAATAAACACTACGAGCATTGTGAGTCGCACACAATAATTTGTCTTCGGTTGTTCCATGATAAACAAAATCCAAAATGCCTTGATCGTATTGCTCGTGTGCTTCACGTTCGTTTTTACATAACACCCCAAACCGCTTATCTTGGTATAAATACGCACCACGCACCAACTTTACTCCCAATCTATAATTGCGTTTCATAGTCAAATCTTCCATGAGTTTCTTATTTGCTCCTTTTTTATACATTTGATATGTTTTATATACGATCACCTTTTCGATATTGCTGATTTGCATATAATAATCCGTCAATGAATCAATTCTATCTTGAATATCATGCTGTTCTGCGTCAATCATAATGGTTGAGCCCATTTGAGATGCGTAATGAATCAACGACTCCAATTGCGCCGCACACTTATTTTCTGAAACATCCACTCCCAAAGTGGATAATTTTATGGAAAAAGTATTGGTTGGATATGTACATATTTTGTCTTTGATTTCGTTGAAGTTATCATAATTAGAACTTTCTCGAACGTAATCAATAATTGGTGGGGTATTTTGCGAGCGTAATTTCATGATCATTCTGCCCAGTTGCGAAGGAGTACACGTAAATTTATTCACAAAATTCATAATTTAAGAATAAAAAAAAAGACAAATGAAGAATCAATTTTTATCTTGGGCAAGGAGCCAATACTAATACACAAGGGCATAAAAAACACATTAAACATATGATACATTGATCTTCAAATTCAAGAGAATCATTTGTTTGTCTTTCTTCTTCATAAATTGAGTGAGCAACAACTACGGTGATTGGATTCGCAACGGCGTTTGTATCAATCACATCTTCATCTACAATATAAGATGCTTCCGCATATTCCATAACTATAAATCATATTCATGCTTTATATTGTGTAATTAACATAATATAAAGAATATCATTATTTTGTGCTTTTATCTATAATATATAATCTTCCATTTTTGCCAGAATCCATAATAGGTTCCAATGTTTTTGTCCCGTTATCGCCCTGGACAATTGTATAAAGTGAATGTTTCTGAGGTCCGTCGGATTTATATATTTTTACCATATCTCCTATCTTAGCATCCCTGAGTATTTCTTCATGATCATTATTGGGAAATATTGAATAAGTTTTTCCTCCTCCTCCCCGCAGTCTCTTCCGTCGTTGCCGCCTGTGCTTCAACTTCTTTCTTGTATTTTGTCTTTTCGTGTTCCTTTTACCTTGTCGTTGTCTCTTATTTGACTTTTTATACTGCGTCCTCTTTTTAGTTAATGGCATATATATTATAGCAACATTTTAATTCCGTCTTCGTATATGCCTACGTCTTCCTTTTTTACCTCTATTCTTATTTAAAGCACTATTATATTTGATTGCCATATTTATATATTCACAATATATTATTTCTTGTTGTACAAATTTTGATTCTTTGTCTTCCATAGTAATATTTTACTTTGAGCATTTTGTTTCCATGAAGTTAAATTGTTGGTAATATTATGTAAAAGCAATGATTCAAAAGAATTGTCCAAAATTTTTAATTTTATAATTTGTCTCACTAACTTTAAAGTATTATTTTTAATATGGATGATTTGATTTGAATATGTATCTGTGACCGAACCTGGCGGACCATTAAAAATGGCATAACATTCGGAATAAAATCGTTCTGCCCAAATCCAAGAGATTTCATTCGATTGCATTGCTGCACATACATCAGCACATCGTAATATATAGGTTAATGAAACAATTCGACCTTCTTCGGTTTCTGTATCAATCATTCCGTAATTATCGTTGTGTGTTTTGGAAATTTGCTCCAAATATACATTTCTGATTTTATTACCGATATCTGTTCCTAATACCATATCAATCATAATTTTTCGGAATTGAGTAAATTCTTTTTCACATAAGTTAATCAAAAAATTATATTGTTCTTTTTGTAATAACTCAAATGTAAACGTTAACGATTGGTTTTCTAAAATACTTTGGTCATTGTATAAAATCGCATTCTGTTTTCCATACAACAATGAATTAAATCCACCCGGATGACATACATCATGAACTAATGCGGATATCAATAATGCTAAATGTTCTATATGACTAAAATCAAAACAAACACGATTACTTAATTTATTCCACAAAATAACCGTACTTTTAAATACATGTAACGCATGCTCAAAACAATGATAGTGATTGTCTTTATAATTTTCTTGAATCTGTTCAACAAAACATTTTAATTTTGTTTCAATATCATTATCTTTATTTTCAAAATACTGAACACGCATACATTCTTGTACTACAAACTTAACTTGTTCAGATGGTTGACGGAATTCTTGAATTTCCAAGTATGAATTTGTCCAGTTGTCCTCTTGTGGATGAATTTTACTCATTAATGTACATATATTTTTTATTTGAGTTTATATCATTTTTTAATTTCATTAAAAAATAATGTTAAAAATGTTTATCTTGTAATACATCGGAACCATCAAAATCTGCTACTTTTGGTGAGCCAACCAACAGTTGCGCACGTTGTTGAATATGATTCGTTGTGTCATACATAAAACGATATTTTAATGAAATTGTCATGTATCTTTGTTTATGTTGAATTTCCAACATATTTGCGTGATTATAAAGATTACATGCTTCCTTGAAATCTTGATTTAAAAAGGTATTCATTGCCTTATTTTGAAGTTCACAAATTTCAATAACAAGCTCGTCTGCGTATATTTTTTCGGCCACAATTTCCCATAATAAGGTTGGTATACTTTTCCCCTTTACGACAACAATATCAACAGGACGACATAAAAATAATGTAGATACACCTCCATACATATATGTATCGTTTGTTACCAATAATTCAGTACCATATCGTTTATTTAATTCTTCTAACCGAGACGCTAAATTTACTCCATCACCCAATACACCATATTTCAATCGATTATGAGACCCAATGTTTCCATGAAATACTTCTCCTGTGTTCACGCCAACACGAATATATACTTCGGGATACCCATCTTTCAACCATTTATCACGAAGTTGAGCCAATTTTAACTGCATCCGAAGAGCACAACGTATACTTTCTTCGGCGTGTTCGCTTAATTCAATTGGAGCATTCCACACTGCTAAAATTGCGTCTCCGACATATTCAAGAATTGTTCCATTTGTTTCACTTACAATTTCTTCCATCGCATCAAAATATTCGGTCAAAAGAGAAAGAATTTGACTTGGTTTTAATTCTTCACAAATTGTTGTAAATCCTTTGATATCAGAAAAAAAGATGGATAATGTTCGTCTTTCCACGCTAATACTTGCCTCTTTATTCGATTTCATTAGATTTTTTACAACTGGTATTGGAACATATCTAGAAAAGGATATAATCGCATTTTGTAATTTTGTAAATGAATCGGTCAGTTCATTGATCTCGTGAATTTCTGATTTGGACGCCGATTCAATTTGTTGTTCAAACTGAAAATCTTGCATCGCCTTCATTTTTTTACAAATCCCTTCTAATGGTTCAGAAATCAATCTTGAAATTTTATCCGTATCTTTTGATATAATAAAGGAACTAGAAACTAGCAATCCAAGAACAAATAAAAGAAAATACAACGACATTTGAGATTCTAATTTGTACAACTCTTTCTCATAAAATAAGGCAGTTATATTTGAAAAGGTATGTGTGTTTTTTGACAATAATACATCTATACAATCTTGATGTTCTTGAAACCCATATACTTCATCACACAAATAGTTTTGAAACTCCTCTTTTGTTTTTAATGTTAAATCTTCTTCTATATATCCAGATGTATATAACTGAATCCAATTTTGCCTTTTTGGAGATGGTGATTTATAATTTTTATATGTTTTTCCACAAGCATTAAAATAATATAGTTCATCCTTTTTCAAAATATCTTGAAGTAAATTTTCCATGAATCTTGGATCAGAACATTGAGTACAACCATCGTTTATATTTTTCAATAATGTTGTGCGATCTTGAAAAGGTTCCACGTGAATCCCTAAAAATGGATATACCACCAACAATAAGAAAATAATAATCACCACTTTCACAGTTAATTCCTTTGATAAAGTATGAGATAAACAATTTGCGGGTCTTTCATCCAAAGATTCCGAACGTTTAATAGGTTGTACAACTGAACCACGACGTTTGTTTTCGGTATGCGCCTCTTTCGTATCGATTGCTTCCATCACAAGCCGACCCAGCCTCAGAAATCGTGTTGCTTTTACAATTCTACCAGCTTTTGCGCCCACTTTGGCAGCGCGACCTGTTCTAGCAACGGTTCCGCCATCTGTATTTAAAAAGATTACATTTTGAACAACATTTGTTAAATTTTCCATGGGAATCATTGACACAATAGAAAGAACGTCTAATACTGAAAATACAGTATATGTATATTTAGGATCTGCGTATATGTTTAATCCGTATTCTACAATAAATATTCCCATAATACACCAATTGATAAAAGCAAAGAAATCATCTACAACTGGCGACATAGTTAATAATCGAATGTCATCTCCAAAAATAGCCCAAGTTGTAACGGTTAATATACACAACTGAACATATTTATTTTCTAAAATTTCCTTACACCATTGTTGTGTATAATTTTTGGTAAATCTGTGTAAAGAATTATTTTGAAGTATAGATGTTTTTCGCGCAGGTTGAATTACATCGAGCGATTGCATCGATCTAATTTTTTCAATCATATTTCGATTTGATATTGGTTTAATGTCTGAAAATGACTTCCTTAGATTTTGTGCGTGTCCGTAGTCTTCTTCGTCACTACTTTCGTTTAAGTTATCGACTTGAATATGAATTTGTCGCTGACGGTTAATAGGCATCTATATTTTTAAATAAAATACTATTTAAGTTTATTTTAAATAAAAATAATTCAAGTAATACAGCATAATAAATGCCGATTTTGTTCAACTATTGATACCATTTTTATATGACGTCATATTCTGTGAACCAATCAAAAACGAGTAAATAGATAGCTATTGAAGAATTCGTATGAGTACTGTTGAACTATCGCGGAATATTACCGATGTATTTGTTATCATGTATGATAACAATAATTTTAAAAAGTCATTTAAAAACAAAAATAATATATTTTTTATTATATCAATGGAAACTCCGTTTCCAGCAATGGAAACTACGCATTCAAGACAACAAACGATTGGAACATTTAAAAAGACATCTAATGATAAAAACTCGAAAAAAAAACGAAAAAAAAAAGTACAACCTGTACTACAATCACCATCGGAATCATCGGCATCGTCGACGGAGTCTGATGTTGATGTTGACGTTGAATCACATCAACCTATTTACAATGAAACAAAAAAACAATTTCCACCAAATGTTCAACATAGCAAAAGAAATCATCATAAAAGTAATTCCCCAACACGTATGAAACCAGTACAAATAAATCATGATGTTGAAGTGTCGAATGAAGAAGAAGAAGAAGAAAAAGAAACGAAACAAAATATTATTGTTCCTCACCGCCAACAATCTATTTCTTCCATGGATTTTACAGATCCGGAAATTCGCGGATCAATGTCTCAAAATCCAAAAATTCAAGAATTAATTGCGGCGTTAAAATCACAAGGTGTTATACAACAAGAATCTCCACATTCAAAATCGGCTCTACATTTAGCGCACAAATTAATTGTAAAACAACGCTCAAAAATCCAAGAATGGAAAACACCATGTTTAGATTATTATTGCGAACAACTTTGTTGGTACACCCAATTTGCATTTTCTGTTGCAACTATTATATTACTGATATTTTACGCAACTCACAATCATCCAGCAGCATTTGTAAATACGTTTTTTGTACAATCGATCGCAGCGATTGCTTATTTTGTTAAAGCTTCTCATGCTGGCGAAGTCATTATTTCAGGAACACATATTCCATTTGTTCGATATGTGGATTGGATTACAACTACTCCTTTAATGTTATACGAACTTTGCCACATTGCGCACGCTGAATCTCATGCCATTGTTATGGTAATTGGGTGTGATTTAATTACACTAAGTCTAGGGATTACATCCGCCGTGATGGATCAAGAACATCATTTGGGAGTAAAATATACCTTATTTTTAGTTGCAGTTGCATTTTATATTATGATGGTTTGTACGTTAATACAAGATGTTGCACAACCATTATATGATAGAAGAGACGGAGACGATCATCATCGGTTTCTTGCGGAAGATTCTGATATAGATGATACGATACAATTGTTCAATGATTTGGAAGTACTTACAATTGTATCGTGGAGTTTTTACCCCATTGCGGTGTTACTCGGGAGAGCACATTTTGGATTAATTACACAGTCTGTTGAAGACGGGTTCATCTGTATTTTGGATATTGTATCAAAAATAGGGATGGAGGGACTGATTATTGCATACGCGGTAGAACATTACAAAGAAGCAAATGATGACGGACATTAATTATATTGTTATTTTTACAACAAGACTTCCTAGTTGTTTACATTTTGGACATTTCGCAAATGAAATTAAATCTGTTATTTCTTTTTCTTCATTTGTAAGTTCAAATTCCTTTCTATCCTTTTCATAACAAGAATCATGCATTTTTGCTTTACAATTTCTACATTTTATCACCTCGTTGTCTTTATGGGTGATTGGTTCATGACAATAAAAACATAAATGAGAAAATATACACATTTTATACATATATCTATATATGATTATAAATCAATAAGCAAACTCTATTTTTTCTTGACGAATCTCAGTTGAAGAAAATAACTTTCTCTTGATAATATATTTTTTATTATCAAGCAATAACTTTATATTTTTCTTTAATTGTAAATCATTGATAATAACCGCAGATTGATTTAATGATGATGGAGCAAATCCTTGTATATTTCCCCAATGCTGTGAAGGTTTTGAAAATAATCCATTGTAATTTTCCAAATGATTGTTTCCATGATTGGATGTCCATATCCATTTAATAGAACAAGATGAGTATCTTTGGAAAAATACTTCAACAATGATAGAATTATGATGCTTTAATTTAAGCGTAATGTACGAACGTCTACAATGATCGACCCCAATCATAATAGGATAATTTACTTCACTGGGTTCAACGTTATCTAGATATCCAGTACTCCCTTCAAATTTAGGCTGAAACTTTAAAATAGGAGCAAAAACCATAACATGCATTCCATTCATAGTATCAATGATAAATTGAGGAAATGATGTATTGACATACGTTTTTTTCCGTTTTATCTGTTTTTTGAATATGTCTTTCATTTGGTTCAAAGCATATTTATTAATACACACGTAATGAAGTATATCAATTAATTCTACAAAATATGATATATCATACAATAATTCATAAGGTAATGTTAACATTATGAATAAATCAAAATATATGTTTATATTTAATTATAAATGTTTAATGTATATGTTTATGGATAAAAATATATTAAAACTCATGTTTATTGGTATTTTAACTGGAATTACTGCCTCTTTTGTGGGCGGTGGTGCGGAAATCCTTATTGTTCCTTTATTAATCTATTTAAAAGTATTTGAAGATTATAAAACTGCTATTGGAACATCGCTGGCGTCATTGCTTTTACCTATTGGAATTGTAGCGGTGTTTTTTTACGCGCGTCAAAGATGTAAAGGAAAGAGCTGTGTAAGATGGTCCTATGCATTTATTTTGTCTTTTTTCTTCGTATTAGGTACATTTGCGTCGTATTTTACGGCTCAATTAGAAACATCTTTTTTGAAACTTATCTTTGCGGTATTGTTGATATTGTTTGGAATTATCATAATCATACAAGAAAAAGGGGGTATATTGTAAAAAATTGAAACCATATAGTGATTCTAGTGTATATACAAATGAATATGGATACACATGGAATTATCGATCCTGATGAATTAGATCGAATTCATCAGGAAAATGCCAAAAAACTTCGGTTTCAAACATTAAAACAAAATATCATTCAACGTATATGTAAACAATGGAAAACCGATAAAATCGTTCACGAAATCATTAACAATGAGTATTATAAATTGGAATATACAATAAAAAATTGTTGGAATCGAACTGGAAATCGAACGTTAAAAATGTTTCCTGGTGGAGAAATACACGATTATAATTACAATGATATTCAATATCGTATTCGACGGATTTTAGAACGTTGAATAGAGCTATATATTTGGATTTCATCTATATTTTTTATTATTAAAATTGAATTCAATACTCTTTTTTGAATTCAATCAAAAGAACTATATGCATATTCATGATTTACCTCTTCCTCTTCGAGAAAAAATGATATACTATGCTCATCCAAAAATGAATGACGAACTAAAACGGGCCATTAAAGTAACTGCGTGTCATTATTATTTAAAAAGTATTTACAACAAATGGCAAAATGATTTTGAACAATTTAACATGCCTATTTCTTGGGAAAATACTCTTGCTCGTTTGTTATCAACCGAAAAACAAAATGAACTTATTGATGGTTTAAAACAATGTGGATGTTGTAACCGTCACTCGCGCGGAGTATTCAATACACCCCATTGTAATACAATTGTTGGTTCTTATACATTTCGGAAATATCATTTAAAACGCACGTGGTACGGCAAAAGATGTAACTGTTGGTGTCGTTTACAAATGAGACATATATTAAATATCCAAAGCCGGAGCAAGTAGTTCGGTTTCTTCTTGATGTTTGACAACCATATTACGTTTATTGTATAAAAACATGATGATTTCATTCTTTACCACATCTCTTACTCCATTATCATCTATGTTTTCATCAAAACGTTCAAAGTTTTTTTTTAATATTGTAAATTCATCTTCATTCGCATAACGCACATTTTCATTATACCATTCTCGCAATAATATATATTTGTCTTCCATGAGATCATCTACTTCTTTATGACGAGTTTGGATTTGCCATGCATTTTCTTTAAACATGACAACATATTTGTCTTTTATATTTGGAATATAAATATTCATATTTTCTGGCTTATTTGGATTAAAATGTATTTTCTTAATCAATTCAAATGTTGCATAATTGACTTGATTTATTGCCGCTTTATAATCCGTTGATGTTAAATGCGATAAATCCGTGTCTTTATAATTCAACAATCGAATGTTATTGTTTACCACCACATTATGTTGATGATTATAATTCGTAATTTGTAATTTATCGGCTAACTTTTTGATGAGTTTATGATTACGTTCTTGATTCTTTACAACACTTTGCATTTTTTTGTCTTTCTCTTTCAACTCCTTGTCTTTTTCTTTCAATTGCTCATTCATCAATCGCACCAACTCCTTTAAATCTTCGTCTTCACTCTTCTTACAATATAGTTTAATATGTCGATACATTCCTTGTTTAAATTTGAATGTTTTTTGACAATATTTACAAACAAACTCAGAATGAGCCGTTTTTGGGTCAAAAATGGTGACTTTATGGTGACTTTGTGGTGACTTTGTGGTGACTTTAGGGACCAAAAATGGTGACTTTGTGGTGACTTTATGGTGACTTTGTGATGACTTTTCGTGTTTTTTTGTCCCTAAATGTCTGTTAAATTTTGTTTTGTGATTTGTTGAATAATTACAGCATTCACAGTAATATTTTTCCATTATTATATATAGTATATATTTTTTATATTCAAATTTTTAGTATTTTTTGTCCCTTTTTGGTCCTTTTTTTGTCCTTTTTGTCCCTTTTTTATTTTCCATTGTAAGTTTTATTATCATTTGTGATGTTGTTTTGTAAAATCATTATTGTCCCTTTTTACATCATAAATTGAAAAAAGGGACAATAAAAAAAGGGACAATAAAAAAAAACTCAGAGAGAGAGGGGCAACTTTTTAGGATTTGATTTTATTTTTGAAAAAAAAAAGTTTTTTTTTGAACTTTTTGAAAAGAGAAATATAATACATGTGATTTCTTTGCATTGGCATTTTTTACCCCCTTGTCGTTTCCAAGAGTTCTATAATTTAATTCACTATTGTACGAATTTAAGAATGTAATTATTAGTCATAGATTATAATATTATATATATAATTATGTCAAAATCAAGAAAACGAAAAAAATTTATAAAAAATCGTAAAATTCAAAAGAAAATTAGAAAAATGCGTAAAACTCAAAAGAAAATTAAAAAATTACAAAAGGGAGGAGCAGGATCCACCAGTGATACGTTATCATTGAAAGAAGGGATAGGTGTAGCTGGTAAGTACCATATAGATACATTAATAAATAACAGGAAGAGGTTAATAGCGGAAAGGGATAGTCAAAAGGAGGTAATAGATAAAATGGATATATTAATAGCGCAAAGGAATAGGTTAATCGCGCAAAGGGATAGTCAAAAGGAGGTAATAGATAAAATGGATACTGAAATAGACTTGATTCAGATTGAAATTATTATTGAACCATTTAAAGCACGTAAGTCAGCGGTAGAATGGTTCAGCTTTAAATGGAAACCACCAGTAGTAATTTTATGTATTATAAAAATTACTTCTCATGAGGATGCCGCCAAACACGTTGAACCGGTGAGTCATTATTATTTAGTTAAATTTAAAGAAAGAAAAGATTCAGTTAAACATAAAGGAAATAGTAAAAACCAACTTAGTATATACATTGACAAGGCATATCAAATTATAAATACATATTATATTAAACAACCGAATAGGGATAAGATAACATATGATTTAAATACTAAAAATAACTATATTCCAAATTATGGCGACCGATTCATATTTTACACCGTTGCCAAATCAAGGGAACCGAATGTTCCAATAATAGTATCAAATATTACACCCCTGACAACTAGTTTGACGGAATCTAACTCAATTAAAAGAGATATTAATACAATGTTCGGTATAAATAATGACAAAAACAATATAAATTAGTAAAAATTAAAAGACCGGGACGTATATTCCATCATGCCGGCGGACTCTTCCATAATCGTCAACCTCATCCTGCTGCGTCTTTTTTCGGCGGCCCAGCCTATTCAAGAACTTCGAGACAACACCATTGCGACCAGATTTTAAGGTCTTGTTATTTTTATTGTTCTTATTGAACTCTTCACGTGTACCTGTCATGAACACATTAGGATGATTAGGTACTTTAGGCCTCTTCCACCGCGGGAAATCAAACCTCTCGAAGCTGGACCACCGCGCACCCGGTGCGGTCCCACCTTTTTTGTTATATTTTCTACGAGTTTTTGTTTTTCTAGATTTTTTCAAAACGCGCTTCTTTTTGTATTTACGTGTTTTTGTCATTCTATATATTATATATATATATTATTTATTGAATTTGAATTATGGCTAATCCAATTAAAATCACAATGATACCTATTATTTTAGTATTTGTAATTTTTTCTTTTAAAATAACAATAGATACAAATGTTACAGCAAGTATACTAAAACATTGATATAATGCATTTGGTATTGCTAGGTTGTCGTATTTTTTGAGTATTTCATAATATATAAATCCCATACATAAATATAACATCAATCCTATCAACAAATATGGTTTATGATTTTTAGGATCACGAATACTTTTGTGAAAACATATATCTCCTATACACTCGGCTATAATCAATAATGCGAATAAAATTCCTATAAAATATTTTAACATTATATATACTTATAAATATAATGTTAAATCCATATCAGAGAACTAACAATAATGTCTTTCATTTATTTGATATGGATAAGCAAATGCTTAAACGCAAGATTCATCTTTTAAATTATTTAATATATGATCCCAAATCGAGTTTTGAATCTCATGTTTCTGCTGACATTTTTCAAAAACTAATACAATCCAAAAATGTATGTATTATTGGAAACGGTCCTATATATTGTAATATATCACACTTAATGGATTCTTTTGATTTTGTCATTCGATTTAATAATTATCATAAAGACAATGATTTTAATCTACTTGGACGAAAAATAGATTTACATATTGTATGTATTCCAAATATAAATATGGATGTGATTGATTCGTGGATACATGATACATGTACTCCTGTTGTACCGTTTGAAATATGTTTTCCTGAAAGATATTCGTTTATATATAATAATTCTATTTGTAATAAACTAGCGATTCCTTCCAAAACATATATAAATAATGTGTTACGTCTTCATTGTGATTGTACACGAGGATTTTATGGGTTATCTCTTTGTTTGAAAGCAAAATTTCTTCATAATCCAAAGTTAAAAATACACATGATTGGATTTGGGGGACAAGGACACCATTTCAAGGCATCCCAAAAAATCAACCACGATCATGAATCTGAAAAAAAAATAATTACATATTTGAAAAACCAAAAAATTCTTTATGATTTAAATGAATATAGAAATAATCCGCAAATTGCGAATGATATAGCATTACCCAGCAAAAGTTTAAAATATATTCCACCCAATCTTTTAGAAACTACATCTGTTTCCTCTTTCAAAGTACCTGACAAAACAGAAACACCAACTCCTAAACGTATTTATCCAAAAGAAAATATTACAAATATCATTACTCCATCAAAATCAGTAAAAATGTTAGTCAAATCAAATCATATACATCCTATACAATCACCTATGTTAACCCTTTCCACAAAGCCCAAAGTAAAACCTTCTCCCAATCCGATTCATAATCATAATATGAAACCAAAAAGGTCCAAGAAAAAACGACGCGTGTACAAAAGAGTTATAACATAAAATCTTATGTCACTATAAACTATAATGGATATTGTTTTATTGCGTTCTCAATTAGAGAAACACCCACCCAACATAAATTATATTAAAAAAATAGTGAACACGTTCAAACAAGGCCTTTTTAAATTTGTACCCAATAAACCCGAAATACATGAAATGATTGAAAGTGACCTACCTCTTGATATTATTGGTCCTTCATCTATATCACATATAATCGATCGTCTTATCCATTGGATTGAACAATTCCAAGCACCCAGTCACGATTCAATTACGACCACGTGGCGCAAACAATTTGCTAATTCTACAAGTGATGTGGATTTTATATGTACATTTGTGATTGAGTATAAAAATCATACAGAACTTGTGTATAAAGAAAGATGGAAAGCTCTAATGCGTCTTGCAAACAATGAAAATATTGTACCTCCTGAATACCGAACGTGTGGAAATGGTTTATAAATGTACTTTATTTTAAAAGAAAAATATAAATATATTTTTACAATATAGTTCATGCTCATTTCTCATAAACTACCAATCATCAAAAAAGCATTTTTATTAAAACATGGTCACACTAAACCCCTTAGTGTATATCATTGTGCGTGTTTGTCTTTTATTATACCTCATGGGTCAACCGATATTTGGATGTATCCCATACAAAAATACATGATTAATTATGGGTCATCTTTTGCCTTCTTCTTCTTTCAACCAATGCGAGTTAAATATTTATTTTTGTTTTTATATTCCATTCTTCATATTAAAAATGATATTTGCGGTCCACTTCCTATTCAACTTCTATATTCAATGGGAATACATTTATCGTGGATTTGGTTTCCGGAATGGGCACTCACTTATCTTGCTTTAATACATACTGTATTACATTATACAAAAGTTGTTCCATTTTTAAATAAAATACAAATCATTTCTTTGGCATTAACACAAGTTTTTGTATATATGATGATTAAATCATACGAAACACGAGATTTATCTTATGGCGGAACATGGATTCCAATCATTATTGGACATATTATGACAAATATATGAATCTCTGTTTTTGAATCAAAAAGACAAACAGTTTAAAATTAAAAAGTATATATAGTTTATAAATGTATTCATTTTTTACACATCCATCCAAAGTGTGTATGACTTATTTTGAGCATATGAAATTATCATTATATTTTATGAAAATACTCTGGTTTGGTAGTATAAAAGCATTTATACATGCTTTTATACCTGATGTATATATTACTTCAACAAGCGATTTATCAATAAATCTTCAAAAAACTCTTCGTTCAGCCGGTTGTCATAAATAATAATTCACATCATCCAATTATCAAAGGTCGTTTCATTTGAAAGTTCTCCTTGTTTCATTGTAATTTTACGAAAAGACGGTGAAATGTCATCGTGACTAATAATAATAATTGTTTTGTCTTTTCCTAGTTCTTCAATAACACTGACAATTTTTTCTTTATTCTTTTTGTCTAATGCTGATGTGGGTTCATCTAATATAATAATAGAAGAATTACGCAACATTGCTCGCAATATCCAAACCATTTGACGTTGACCACCTGACAATTTGATTCCATCATTTCCAAGAGGTTGATCCATTTTTTCAGTAAATACTTCAATAATCGTTTCGTCCATGTTCATTTGTTTCATGATTGTTAATATTGAAGCAATATTTGCTTGTTTGTCTTTTTCTTTCAAATCTATACCATAAAAAATATTTTCATATAAAGTTCGATTTAATAATTTTGGTTTTTGTGGAATATAAAATACGTGGTCATATAATTCATCTCTTGACATATGTTTTAGATTAATATTATTGATAAATATATCACCGCTTGTGGGTTCAAAAAACTTTAATAATAATTTCACCATTGTGGATTTACCACTTCCAATTTGCCCAACAATTGCGACTTTTTCGTTTTGCGCAATCGTTAAATTGATATTTTTTAACGCGTATGCAGACTTTCCTTTGAATGCTGTATTGTCTTCGTATTGATAAGATACATTTTTAAATGTAATTGCTCCATTTTTAAATGTTTTTGTTTCTTCATTTGTATTCATACTTTGATCTAATTTAGATTTTCCATTAAAGTACTGTTCCATATCTTTCACTTGACTGTACATATCCACGACTGCACGCACCGAATAATTTGCATCATAAAATAATTGTAATACACTATATGTAATAATAAAAGAGGCTAAAAACTGTTCTTTGGAAATTTGTTTTGTTTTGTAATCTTTGTACAATAAATAGTTCAATAATATAAAAGAAACCACATTGAAACACGAAAAAATAACTCTATAAATAAAATTTAAATTCAAGCTTTTATGAAAAATCTCAATAAATGGAACAAACTTTTCATGTAAATATTGCTTTTCATATTTTTCGTGTTTACAAACAATCACGGAAATCAAGTTATTCAATAAATCTTGAAAATGTTGGTAAATATTATCTTTGTTTTTTTCTCGTTTTATTTCTATGGACATGGTATGATTGTACGTTATGAATTGTAATATTACTACACCAATCACAAGAAAAATAAATGTAAAAAACATAGTACTGGAAACGTTTTTATAATGCAATAATGCAGCAATTAATATAAAGATTTGCGAAAACACAACATGACGTAAGAGATCTAAATATTTATAAATAATATTAGGAACTTTTATAATTTTTGCTAATATTTCGCCTACTTCTAAATTTTCATAGTTTAATTTTTTATTATTTAATAAATGAGAAAAAATACGTTGAACCGAAAATTCCAAGAAATTTGGAACTAACAATCCTTGTACTTTATGAATCATTGCGGAAAATAATTGTACAATGATGTAAAAGATAATGAGCCATTTTACATTATTCACAAATAAATTGTTTTCTCCTTTATTTAAACTAGCAATTACTTTACCGTAATATTTCGGAATCGTGATTCTTTGTAAAGGATACGTGGTCAATAATAAACAAAAGACAACAAATGTTGCTTTATGTTCCTTTAAATATTCAATTAAATATGTATTGATATTCACTTGATTGTTTGTCATTCACAACTAATATAAACATATATAATTTAATCGAACTTTTTACTTTGTATATTAATATATATATATAGAGTATATGTTTGGTTCAGACTATATTGAATCATGGGTTATAAAAAATAATAGTAAAAAAATTCAATATGTATTATTATTTTTAATATTTTTGCTGGCATTTTCTTATCGAATGTTTGATCATTTATTTGGAACAACTATTAAACATATAACAAAAAATATATTTTTGCGGCATTTTATAAGTTTATTATTTTTGTATTTAATTATAGACATTCAAATTGAAGGAAATACTCAAAAATATAATCCAATTATTTCAATAATAATATCAATTATTATTTATTTCTTAACCATTTTACTTTTACATGGAAATCAAATCTATATTGCATTCATCATGATTCTTGTTTTCATTTTGATTGTAATGGATAAATATCAGAATTATTTGGCAGTTTCAATTCAAGATGAAGAAAATAAACAAGATAAATTAGAATTTATTTATAAAACAAATAATATATTTATTATTTTAATGATTCTTACAATTACAATTGGTTCAACCACATCCTTGGATATAAAACAATTAAAAAAAGTACTTCATTTTGGAAAAGCAAACAATTAGATAAAAGAGTATAAAGAAACTTTAATCTAATTTAGTAATTATGAGTAATTTAGAGAATGATGATGAAGTCGAACACTTCGTATGCAATAAGAAAGTACAAGTTACATCTTCCTATATTTCGTGTTCAATTGTACTTCAAGGTATTGGTGTTGCCTATGTTGCCAAAGATATATATGTTCACTTTGATGAAATTTGTATGTTTCTTAAACTAGTTTTAATTGGAATGACTATATGGGGAGGAAGCTTTTGTATCGTGGGTTTTGGTGTAACAGCATTACGTGGGTTATATAACTATAATATGTTGAATTTGGAAGTAGAAAGTTCTTCGGAAGAAGACGATGATTACGAACATTTCATTCAAGCCGATTTGGATACATTGGCAAATATTTTAGATCCTGCTAATGATAAATTAGAACAATATCAAAATAAAGATGAAGATTTCTTAAAAGATTTAAAAAAACCAGAGCATCATTTGTGTTCGGTTTTGCCATATAAGTATTTAACAAATCCAACAATCATGATGTATTATGATAGTGACGATGAAGCGTTTCATTATTACAGCAAAAACTGCGACATTCAATACAAAGTATTGAATTCCATTTGCCGTTCCTACGTCATTCATCGTTGTTGTGTTCAATTATACCAAGATGAAAATGATTTGAATGACATTTCTTGTAAAAATACAGAATCGGATTCGGATTCAACTGAAACAGAACATGATAAAGAATATGAAAAAATCGATAATAATGATATGCAACCAAGAAGTAATTCCTTATTTTATAGGAAAAAAACGAGAAAGGATATGGAAGAAGAAAAAAAGGAAGAAAGTTCATTCAAAGATAAAACCATTAATAAATTTATTTACAAAGGAAATATGTGTGATTATGAAAATAGTATTCGAAATGAAAAACCCGAAGTTCAACAAAATGTGGATTACAATACATTTAAGAAAGTACAAGAAGAATCAAATTTGTGATTGTTTTTTTTTAAATTCTAAAAATCCAATGGATTTTTCTATATCAAAACTACTTTCTAGATTTTTTTTCGCAATATTATATGCGATTTTTTCTTCGGGTGTCATTTGTTCAATATATTTTTCTACTATTGTTTGTTGATTTTCCATATACTGTAATATATAGAAAATCATTTGTATTCAAATCAATTTTTATAAAACAGGATCATAGGTCAATGTATGATTATCATACAAACTTACCTGAAAATCATCATTCATATTTTCTAATTTTATACTATCTCCATTCATAAGAGAATCACAGCCATGTTCACTTGAACATTTTCGGCCATTACTATAAATTGGTAATTTTATATTATCATAAATTGTATAATAATACCATTTGTCGCGACGTAAATGTTGTGGTTTTGCGAAAATTGGAAATAATTTATTTCCATAATTCGGATTCTTTAAATATCCGATTTGTTTGTATTGATGAGGTTCATTATATTGAACCGGTGGAGTATAAGGATTTAATAAAGTATCTTGGGGATTTTTATTATATGAAATACCCGGGCGAGCAATCGGACGCAACATATCATAACTTGATGTAGGTATTATAACATGAGGCGCGGGTTGTTGTTGTTGTTGTTGTTGCTGTTGACGCAATACATGCGTATGATGTATATCATGGCAAAATAAACAACCCCGTTGGCGATAAATACAATAAGCAACGATTGCTAATAAAAAACAAATAAATAAGATTGTGTAATTTTCAATACATATGGTTCCTTTGGGACATTTTTTTGCCATTTAAATTATACAATCATTTTTTATAATTATTTAAAGATATACAACTAAATGTTTTAATGCCACGTATTCATTATGAACCCAAGCTGGATTTTAATCAAGTACTTATTACTCCAAAACGGTCTAATTTAAATTCACGCAGTGAAGTAGATTTAACTCGTACCATACAATTTTCCAATGGATATAAATGGACCGGAATTCCTATAATTTGTGCAAATATGTCTACAACGGGTACATTTGAAGTTTACGATGTATTAAGTCAATATAAAATGATTACCGCTCTTCATAAATTTTACGATGTGGAAGATTATGACAAACAATACAAAAAATGTGAAGAAAATGGCGTTCCAATGAATCCCGATTATTTTATGATATCTACTGGAATTAGTGATAGCGATTATGAAAAAGTACAACGTTTGTGTGACAAGTTTCCTATTCAGTGGATTTGTATTGATATTGCCAACGGATACATCCCAAAATTACTGGAATTTTGTAAAAAAGTAAGGACAAAATATCCAAATAAAACGATTGTTGCTGGAAATGTGGCGACTTCGGATATGGTTAATACGCTTTGTTTGGAAGGAGGTGTGGATATTATTAAATGTGGAATTGGTCCTGGGAGCGCTTGTACGACTCGTTTGAAAACCGGAGTTGGAATGCCTCAACTTTCTTGTATTATGGATTGCGGCGATGCGGCTCACGGTGTAAATAAGCATATTATTGGCGATGGAGGAATTACGTGTCCGGGTGATTTAAGCAAAGCATTTTGCGGTGGAGCTGATTTTGTTATGATGGGTGGAGTTTTCGCAGGACACGATGAAAACCCAGGCGAACTCATTGAAAAAACAATTGATGGAGTTTCTAAATCATTTAAATTATTTTACGGAATGAGTTCAACGCATGCTATGGTAACATTTTATGGAAAAAAAGATGATTATAGATCTAGCGAAGGAAAAGTAGTAGAACTCCCATATAAAGGTAAATTAAAAGATACAATAGAAGATTATTTGGGAGGTATGCGTTCTACATGTACGTATATTGGAGCAACGTGTATTAAGCATATGGCAAAATGTACTACATTTGTATTAGTAAGCCAACAATTAAATTCGGTATTCTCTTAATACGTATTATACGATTTAAATACATTATACATATAATATGAATGAGATATGAGAAGAGAATAGAAAGAGAAATTGATATACTTATGGGCCATTATGTAGTCGAACCGCATAAGTTGGATAATTCTAATATGTGTTTATATATTTATGATGAACATTCGCGTATGATGATTGTTCCAATCAATAAAAAGTTTCCTTTCAAATGTCCTTCCGTACAAATTAAAAACAAAGACAATAAACAAAAATGTATGTATCAAGTATACCACAATTTGTCTTTGTTTTATATTCATCGAATGAGTGAATTAAAAGAATTAAAATCTTGTTGTTTTTGTTCTCATAATCTATTAAGTGGATGGAGTCCTGGAAACCGAATTCTCGATTTAATAACAGAATGTAAACTCATTGAAAGTTGGTTTCAATCCGTGCGAAGCGGATATTTTGGAGAAAAAAGTTTAATTAAAATATTATTAATTAAAGACATTGTGGATTATATAAGTACATTTATTTATGCAACCTATCCAATCTTATATTGATGGCGCGACGCAACTTGGTTTTACTATTGTACATATTACCAAAGAATTCGTATTATTTAATATGAAACATATTCAGTATTATTATACTGATTTTCGCGAAGTTTTTTTTCCTGCACATGAAACGATCGAACAGAAAGAGGAATTAGATGAATCTTCAAATAAAGATACAACAGAATCATAAATAAAATGTTCGTATAATATATAAATGGGAAAACCTCAAAAAAAGCTTTCGCCGTGGATCAAATTTGTGATGGATGTGAAAAAGAAGAACCCAACCTTAAAGTTTAAGGATGTTCTCAAAAAGGCAAGTACGTTAAAAAAGAAAGGATTAAATGCGGTAGATTACGTAAAAAACAAAACGGAAAAAGCAACCAAAAAAGTAAATAAAACGTTTTCTATGAATAAAAAGTTGAAGAAAGGTAAAAAAAAGCGCAGAAAGACATCTAGAAGGTAAATATAATCATATTCATAACACGAATAAGATTATATCTATAAATATATAAGAATGCCAATATCTAAAAAAAAAAGGAAATATACTAGAAAATGGAAAAATGGAAATATAAATGGCTTTTTATTTTCAAAAACGAAACTAAATAAAACGCTGAAAAAAATGAAAAAAATGAAAAAAAAAGATATACAAGAGTCGTTAAAACTGGTTCTTCCTCCAAGTAATCAACATAATAGCGGTCGTTGTTGGATGTTTGCGTATTTAAATACTTTAAGAACAAGTGTAATACATCATTACAAATTACCTTTATCCTTTTCATTTAGTGCATCTTATATGATGTTTTGGGATAAATATGAAAAATGTAAATACTTTTTAGAAAAAGTATCCACGTATTCACACTTATCATTAGATGAATATGATAATCATTTCTTATTTCACCATATGATAAGTGATGGTGGAACGTGGAATATGTTACATAATTTAGTTGAAAAATACGGACTTGTTCCTTATGAAAGTATGAAAGAATCCTTTCACACTCTTTCTACGAAGCAAATGAGTTCTATATTATCTCAATTTTTAAAAACGTTTTCTAAAAAACTAAGACAGGCTCCTAAATCAAAACATACATCTATGATTCAAAAACAAATGGTAAAAATAAAACATTTTTTAGAAAAAGCAATCGGAGTTCCTCCTAAAAAAGTCAAGTTTGCAACGTTTTCTCCATGTGCGCCCAAAATGTTATTTTCTAAATATGTTGGTACTTTACCGGGAAATTCATTTGAAAAAAAAGTGGTTTTGATACACGTTCCTCATTTAAACCAAAATCAATATTATACCATACCAGAATTAAATAATATGAAACAAGGCCATCCATTGTTGTATTTCAATACCAGTGGACCTACATTTAAACAAGCGATTCTAAAAGAGTTAGAATCCAATACACCTGTTTGGTTTGGGAGCGATTATGAACAATTTCAACACAAAGACGAATCCTTTTCTGACAATCAACTGTTTGATTATCGTGGATTTGAATTTAAAAAAGAAGAACTTATCTTGAAAAAATCAAATTCAATTCCTTATTATCAAACCAATCCAAATCACGCCATGGTGTTACATGGGTTTTACTATAAAACAAACCCAAGTGAACCTTGTTTCTGGATTGTTGAGAATTCTCATGATGCGAAAATGAAGAAAATATCATATGAATATGACGCAGGAAAAATTATAATTTCGGATTCTTGGTTTGATAATTATGTCATTATTGCTAGTGTAAATCATACAAGTATATTGTCAAAACAAGTGCGTGATAAAATAAAAGATAAGTCATCTGTTATTTCATTACCAAAGTGGTCTCCATTGGGAGAATTGCTTTAAAATATACAAGATTGTATAAAGAAAATCATTTTATATTTTTCCATTTCTTTATTTGATGGTTTATTAGAAAGTTTCAAAAGCATTTCTTCTTGTTTTTGCCAATCATTGGTAATGATTCTAAATGCATCATCTTCATTTGTTGGAGATTGAATCTTTTCAAACAGTTTTGTTATATCAGGGTTGTTTATATCTGTTGTCGCAATAATTCCGCAAAACAATATCTTTATTTTTTCAGTATCCGAAATGGCAATATCTTGAATTCTATGATATAATTGGTCCATTCTTTCATTAAATATAAAATTGTGTCTCATGTTTTCAATCCTATCTTCAAATGAAGTATTCTCATCTCCACTTTGTTTGATTAATATTTCATGAGTAAGAGATTTCACTATTTCCATATAACATTCTTCAATATTTTTTTAAATACCAAAAACCGAGTCTATCTAAAAAATTGATACTTTTTTATTGTAAAAAAATAAATGATAACATGAATTCACTTCAAAGTGAATTATACCGAGAAATCAATTCTTATTTAGCACCAAAAGATAGGTTGGTTTTTTCTACATCTACAATATATTCTACTTCATTTTGTTATGAAAAAGAACTACGTAAATATATATTAAAACGACATGAAAGTGCAAAACTATTAATTCCATTTATTATTATTGGAAATAAAAATCCTTTATTTGGAATGGAAGAAGATTTTACAGAATTTATCGATGAAATATCTCATCCAGGTTCATTGATAGAGAAACAAAAATGTATGTTTGAACATATTTCTTACTTTACGGATCGCGTTTTGGAAAAATTTCATTACATCTCTTTTCATAAATTAAACTTTTCCAAACAAAAATCATTGACTTATATGAAAAAAAAAGGCGTTTATTCTCCAAAAATATGGGGTTCCAGTGAAGATAAAAGTATTCTTATTGAAGATTCACCTGTTTCTGTATTATATGGCGTAAAGGTACCTTCTAGACAATACTTTCGTATTAAATATTCGAAGGTTTTAAAATCAATTATTGGTTAAAATAAATGTATATAATAAAGATGAATATATCTAATAATTGGTATATTGTGAGTATTATTTTAGCGCTTATATACACATCTTATATTTTGTTATCTCAATGTATTATTAATACATTTCATATAAAACCTCGTGTTATTTTTGTAAATGTGATATGTATTGCCGCTTTATTATGTTTAGTAACTCAACATAAAGATATTATAAGACCCAAACTAAGCATTCCTTATTTTATTCTTTTATTGATTGGTATTCTTATTTATTTACAAAATTATTTTTTACAATTGGGAACAAGCCTTCCAACAAACATGGGTTTAATTGATGGATTTGCGATTTGTATCTATTTGCCAATGTCCACTTTATTTTTATATTTTTTGTTTAAAGAAAAAGTAAATAAACGAAAAATATTTGGTATTATATTAGCATGTATGGCCGGATATTTTATATTAACTTAATACAGTAAATGCTTTTGATTTCAAGTGTAAATCATATTAAACCTTTGTTATTTCATTCACCCATTCAACGCATAATGACACCTGATGTTTTTTTAACTTCTTCTATTTTATTGGAAACAACGAGTACATTATGTTTACAAAAAGTTCAACATAATAAATGGTGGTTTATACCGGTTTATACTGGATATGGGATTTCTTTTTATTTATTTCCAAAATGTTTTGAAAAATATAATTTAAACGTTGCGTATACCATATGGTCCGGTGTTGGTATACTATTTACCTTTTTGGTGGATGTGTGTTTACAACGCGAGGCGATTACGTTTAAAAAAGTACTTGCGTTATTCATGATTATTAATGGTATATGTATGATTAAATAGTGTATATTATTAACAATCTCCGTCACTTCCCATGGATACATTCAAATAATACATATGATCCTGAATACTTGTACAATGCAATGGACCACATGAATCGCTGCATTCATTGTCCTCATTAAAAGAATCATCGCAATCTATATAACCATCTTCTAGTTCTCCATTATACCACAATTCATGAGGAACATGTAAATAACCTAAAAATTGTTGAGGAACATGAGGAACTATATCATATTTATGGGTAATCCGAAATGATTGATTCTGTTGGGAGATTGATATAAAATCTTCAACAAATTCTTTGTTTCCTACTCGCGGTGAACCAAAGGTGATTAAATAAATATTTGATTCTTGTTGTTTTTTCATTTGATACGCAAAAAGAGTGGCAATCGCTCCTCCTAATGAATGTCCGGTAAATACTATATCTTGTATAGAATAATCAGTTGTAAATGTTTTTATGGAATAAATGATATCTGTATACATACTTTCATATACTTTATAAAACCCGGTTTCGACACAAATTGAAGATGTATCATAAGGACAAATCAATGAAAATTGTACATTGTCTATCCAATTTTGAATATTAGACGAACCGCGAAATCCAATGAACAAGGTTTGTTTTTCCATTCCTAAAATAGCTCGTTCTCCATTATGGTCTATAATATTTAAAAGCTCTATTTCATTATCGCATGTTTTACATGTCCAATCATCAACATAATCACAATAAGTCGCCTGTGACATATGTAATGCATATTTTGTCATGGTTGTTCCATAAAGTTGAGGAATAATTATACATACACATATCCAAAAAAACATTTTTATACATTATATAAATATGTTTTTAATATAAAATAAAACATGCAACATCATGCGTTATATATCGGTGCCGGAATAGATAATATACCTATGAAATATTGCGATTGGATTCATATATTTACGTGTATGGATAGCCAACCATATAGTGAATTTGGGGTACAACAAAGTGGAAAAATCAATACATATGGACATGATGAATTTTATCGCCCGGATTTTATAGAAAATGTAAATAAATCTTATTATAACATAGGGTATGAACTCCATGATCCAATTAACGGTAATATACGATGCTATTCAAATGGAACACAATCTATTTTTTATTATATGAATACATCTATTCCTGATCATCACAATCAAGTTAAAATTCCATTTTCAGAAATAGATAGTGTTATAGTTTCAGGTCATGACCCCGATTGTATTTTTTTAAAATATACCACAAAACGATTATCTTTTATTGGAGTAGAAGGAACTTCATTTGATAAAATAGAAAATGATTCAACCAATACATTGGTACAATGTTTGCACAATGGAAAGTATTGTTTCTTTTTTTACAACTATTTTTTTCTTCATAAAGATGGAACATTTCGCGAATTCCTTTTTTGGGATGATTTTATGAATTATTATTATAAACTATGTGCTATGAATTAACGTTTCTTATGTAATCTCTTTTTTGTTTTGGTGCGTTTTTTGCGTTTTTTTCCTTTCTTTTTTCTACGAACAAATGTGTGCCTTCTTTTTTTCTTACCTCCCAAAGTCATAGTACTTTTGGGAGGTCCACTAGCATCATCTCCCGTCGACGACCCTGCTGCGGGCGCCTCCTCCTGTGCTGCGGGCGCCTCCTTCTGTGCTGCGGACGCCTCCTCCTCTGCTGCGGGCGCCTCCTCCTGTGCTGCGGGCGCCTCCTCCTCTGCTGCGGGCGCCTCCTCCTGTGCTGCGGGCGCCTCCTCCTGTTCTGCTGCGGGCTCATTTCCCGTTGTCCTTTTCCTGAAAAAACGATTGGCTACTCCTTTCTTCAATCTTCCATACATGCTCTTTTTAGGTTTTTCTGCACTAAATACTGTGGTTGCTGGACCAGTTTCTATGATTGGTGCACCAGAGGTTACATCATCCAATTTATCAAGATTTTTACACAAATGATTGAGAATTTCTTTTACCCTTAACTTATCCTTGAGTTCAAGTGTTTTGTAGTACTTTTGCATAGCACTCATTGATTTCTCTTGGTTATCCTGCGAAGGAGCACTAATAACAGTATTGGAGCTTCTTGTTGTCACATTGACCCCTTCATTATCGGTAGTACCTCCTGGGTTTAATTCTGGATTCTGCGGTTTCGTCCCCGGCGGCTGGGGCTGGGGCTGGAGCGGGTTGCTCTCTTCGGGATTTTCTTCCTCTGGTATTAATGCTTCTCGTGGTTGTCGTCCGGGGAGATCTACTTCTGTAATAACTTCTGATGATCTGCCTTCGGGTCCAGGCCCTCCACCACCACCACCACCTTCATTCCCTTTTTGTTCACCGTATACTGGTTTTTGCATATGCATAATATGCATAGAAGGAACGTCAATCGTTCTACGAGGATCATTTATCAAGTCATTGGATGATAATGATTCATCCTCCTCCGTTACTTGACTTACTATGTTGGGGTGAAATACCGTATTCTCGACGGCGGGAGAACTCCGCTTTCTGGTTAAACCCGCGCGTTCTCCAATCCTGGTGAGCCCCTGTCGAAAAAAGCTACCTTTTGAACCTGAACTGGGAGAAGTATTACTGGAAACGGAAGAAGTATTATTACCACCCGTTAAACTTGAACTATACTTACGAGTTCTTCGTTTATTTCGTTTGATTCTCTTTTTCGTATTTCTCATAAAAGCAATATATATAATATAAATATAAATATTTTTAACATTCGCAACAACAATATACTATATTTGGTGGATCTTCTGGCACATCCGTTGTTTCTTTACATGTACACCATCGCACCAACTGATCAAAAGCCTTAAATTTACAACATAAAAATCGCAGTTGGTCTTCTTTATCTACATATTCTCTATCATATTTTCGTTTTAAAGATCGAAATTTAGAACGTTTCATTGCTAAACTCAAATATAAATTCATGACTAAACAAAAATGACAAGAAAGGGAAAAATAAAGACAAATATTGTTGCACCATGAGCTTCCGTAAAGAAATTCATCTTCATTATAAATGTGTTTCGTATGTTCTTTTAAACGTTTAATTTCAAACTCAATATGTTGTATATCATTCGATATATCAGCAAAATCATTTGTCTCGAGTGTTGTTTCATACATTTCAATGTAATTAATATTATCTTTATATTCATCCATCGGTGCTTCTAAAATAGACCGATTTCCAACGTGTACCTTTTCTAATAACATGGATTCTACGATTTTTCCTCGGTAATAAATAATTTCATTATAGGAAAACATGGTATGAAACTGTTTCTTTGCTTCTAATATTTTATCTTCCACATCTTCTTGTTCATAAAAAGTAATAACATCTGAATATTGTTTATAATATTTTTGAATAATTTTTCTCTTCTCTTCTTCATCGTCTTGACCCGGTTGTATAATTACATTTTTACTTATATCCTCAACAGGTATTTTATGTTTATGATAATAGGAGAATTCATCGCGAAATTGACTTTGTATAATTGACATTTTTTTCAATTTCTTGTTGATAATTGTTTCAACATCATTAAACATTTGAAGCATTTTATAAATTTCTTCTTTTCGATCATCTATTTTTAAAAACTTAAAAATGGCGGTGGCGATAGCAATATAAGTAGAAAAACAAATCGATATAATTTGCGCTTGGGTTTCGCGATTGGTTGAAAAAATATGAGGTTTCATAGAACCAACAAATGTTATGATAGTCGAGGCAATGATAATCGATACTTGAAATATATTTACAACGTTTTTCAAATATACATGTTTCATAAATAAAATAATGCGCTTATCTTTTACAACCTTGTGTTTTTTTGCCAAAGTTTTACTAAATTCCGAATTCTTAAAATCAAAATTAGAGTCTTTCGGATTATCTTTCGTTTTACAAGATTCCATAAAATCTATATATTATACATATAAATATGTACGACCAAACTAAACTATCTGGATATATGGATTCTTATAATGAAACTCTTTTAGATATGATATGGAAACATAAAATTAAATTAATATTCTTTATATCTATTACCATAATCGGTTATATCAATATTCCTTATTTAGAAAAAGTTCAACAAACGATGAAATACAAAGAAAAATTTCCAAAAACCTATTTAAATGCTAGTGAAATAAAAAAAAGGAAAAATCAGTTTGATATCGTAATTGATACTCGAACCAAAGAAGAATATGACAAGTCTCATGTAAACGGCGGAATTCACATTGATTATAAAGATATATTATCGCAAAATGGTAAAAAGATTCTAAAAGAAAACGGAATCAATAAGACAAAAAATATTTTATTTTATTGTGATGGTGGAAATCGCGCGCAACGAAGTGCCTTACATTTAGTTGATGTTCTTGGATATAAATCGACAAATGTATTTTTAACAAATGAACCTCATACAAACATAGACGTAATCATCCCTGGTTCGAATTCAGTTGAATAGTTTTCTTACATTTATTTTGATGAGTAATTAAAGCTCGTTTATTTTTAGCGTTAAAATTATTACATATATTACACTGAAATGTCAATTGATCCACATTTGTAAAAACACTATTCAACAACAACGTTAATTGGGGCATTTCAAAATCTTCCAATTGTTTCATTTGGTCTTTATGTTGTTTTTTACACGTTTCCATCAATTGCTTTTTTTGGCCAATGAAATGTAAGTATTCTTTATTTATACAACTAAGTTGTTCATCTGTAATCGTGGTACCGTCTTTTTGCTGTTGATTGGATTCCAATGCCTGATCCAAATGATCGATTATAGAAACCGCGATTCTTATTTTACTTTCATCATAATGTCCATAATGTACAAAAACCATAATTTGATTCATGTGAATATCAATTTGATAATCGTGTTTATTTTGAATACCGCTGTGTTGTGATATCATAATACCGTGTTTACTTTGATATTCAATATCCCGAATAAATTTCTTAATTTCTTCATTTGGTACATTTGTTTTATAATCTTTGTTTTCAAATAAAATAGGACATTTGTCTTTTCGTTCAAGTAAATAATCGCACGCTTTGCTTTCGCCACTTTTATCGCAAATAACTCCATGTGGAAATGCGCTGGTTAAACAACTTTCTAATTTATATTCGCTTTCTTTTCCTTTGCGTGTAGAGTTTTTTTGTTTTTCAAGAAAATGCTTTAATTCCATATTGTTTTGATAAAAAGTTGATTCTTGCGAAAATACTCCTTGTAACGTCGACATCATTTTATCCGTCATTTGTTGATATTGACCATGAATCATTGTTTCTAATACTTTCGCATCAGTTGTTTCATTGGATTGATGTATGATTTTTTCAAATGTTTGATGTGAACTTTGTATCATTTCTTTTTGAGCATGTTTAATATCTTGGGTAAGTTTAGGAAATTGTTGTAAAAGCGCATACGTTGTTTTATCTAAAAAGGTGCTATTTGTTTCGCGTATTAACGTCAATATTTCCGAATCTTTTTTATTATTTTGTAAATGTTCTTTCATTTGATGAATATAATATTGCTTTTGTTCACCAATATGGTCATATGTCATTTGAATTAATTTATTGCTTTGCAATGTTCCTTGTTCCACAACATCTACTTTCTTATGAATTGAATGCAACAGTGCTTTAACTTCATTTACACTAATGCTATCTTTTATTGTATTTGTTATATTTTGAATTAAATCTATAAAGAGTTCATTCACTTGATTAAAATCCAAAGAAGGATTTTTATCAAAAAAATCAATGGCTTTTACACTTTTTAATACGTATAAATTGGCGGACGTAGTCATCTAAATAAAGTGTGTTTATTTGTTTAAATTGGATTCCATATTATTTATACAAAGACTTAAATAGAACACATGTATAAATGTATGCTTCCTGAAATTATTCGTCACATATATGACTTCATGGATATAAAATGTAATTGTTGTTTACGGTGTATTCATCATCCAAATGAAATTAAACATATGTTTAAATATTCTTTACATCATGAAAAACCTAAAATATATTATTATTGTAGCGACGATTGTTTGATGTTTTTAAATTAAATGGTTACAAACTTATATTTCTATGCGTATTATATATGTCCAATTCAACTCGGAAAATAAAAAAAAAAAGAAAAAACAATACGTGTAAATGGGACTCGTGTGACCAAGTTCCATGTGGTAAATCCATGCCCCATTGTAAGCCTCATTATTGTTATCGCAAAGGTTCGTTAAGCAGTCGAAATTGGAAACATTGTAATATGCGATATTTATCGTCCAATCCAGTTCACAAAGAAAAATGTAAAAAAGAAATGAAAGAATTTAGTAAATGTAAAAGAAATATGACAAAAAAAAAGACAACTCAAACGGTAGATGTCCAAACACTTCATGAAAAAATGCCCTATATTTGGCGATTTTTAAGGGTTGGTACCCGAAAAAATATGATACGATTGGCTCAATTGCCCATTTCCGAAATAAATATTCAAGGTTCTTTGTACGGAGAAGTTCCTTCTAAAAAAAATAAACATAAATTTGAACGATTACGACAAAAATATAAAGATATTTAACCATTTTCTGAAATCGTAGTATATAAATCACCTAAATTATTGGATATATCTGTCAATGAATCATTTATTGTAGTCATTGTACTATTCAGTGCTAGTTGAACACCACTATTGTCAAATACGATAAGATTGTCAATGGGTTCAATGATTTTCTGAAATGAACAAATCAAAATAACAAAGATCAATAAATATAAAATTACGATTTTAAACATGGTGTTATAGTATTATATAACATTATTGTTATGAATTTAACGTCGTTTGTATATTATTTAATTTTCGAATAAGATTTTCTAATCTTGCGATTTGTTTTTCAAATTGAGAAATCAAAACGTTATCATTAATCGTTGTCATTTGTTCGGTAAAATGAGATTGAGAATGTAATTGTGAATATACACAAAATCCAATAAATAAGATAAAAAACAAATAAAGATATAGTTTAAAACGTTCTTCTTTTCTCATGTATACTTATAGTATTCAAAGATTTTATGTCATTTAGAGGAATAAAATATATTCAAAAAAAAAAGCCTTTTTTTATATTTAATGTACATTCTCATATGAATTTTCAAGGCGATTTTCATGATAAAAAATTCAATAAAATAATAGAACCTATTTTTCTTGAAATGGGTAAATCACTTTTATGTAAAAATAATATGAAAATATAATATAATATTAAAATATATATGGAATTAGCAAAATTAATTTTAAAACTCATTTATTTAATCATTTTATTTGTATTGTGTTTTGCAGCAATTCGAACCAATGTTCAAACCTCCAACGCAAATTTAATGGTGTTGTCTTTTTTTATTGCTGTTTTTATTTTATATTTTACATTTAATCCACTTTATGGATTTTTAGCGGATAATGAAATTGTGTTTAAATCAACCGAACAAGAAGAACCTGAACATAAAAATAATAATGGAAATCATCATCAATAATTGAAAATAATAAATTAAATTAAATATTATTATTAATTTTAATTTAATTTATTTACTTTTTTTTTTTTGTTGCTACATATTATAAACAAATGCCAACTTATGACGTAAGTAATCTTGCGGTTTTTCCTAGAAACGAATCTATTTTAGTTAAATGGGATGGTTTTGAAGACAAAGATAGTGGTGACGTATCAGCTGGTGGTGCCAAAGCAGACGAATTAGGCGGTTCTCAAGCATTATTAGGTAACATTGCCATTGACCTTATAGATCCTTCTTTAAATAAATCAACACAAGTTGTTTATAAATCGGCTGTTCCATTCGACAAAGACGCATCAAGTTTAAATGTAAATCAATATTTATTTACAGGTCTAACAGCTGGTACAAAATATGATGTTGTTTTACGCGCAAATGTTGATTTTAACGGAGTACCAAATTCAACTACTGGTGATTTAGACTTAAAACACATTATGGATTCAGACTTGTCCGGAGTACCTTACACATCTCCAAGCGTATTAGATGAAGATGATATTGAACTGAAAAATGATTTATCCGGGCACATCATGGTATTTTTAAAGAAAGGAAAACAATTGTTTGAATCCTCCGCAAATCTATTAGAAGAAGTAGGATACAATGCTTTGGATTCTATTCGTTTTGAATTAACCGAAACCGCAACAAGTACCGTAACACGAACCACATTTACAGCTGATGATGTTTGTGGTAATAACTCAGATTTCCCTGGTCTTATTGCGAGTACAGTGGTTGGCGATACTTTTAGTACACTCGACGGTACTGATTCATCTGCAACGTTTATTGCGTCTATAAATAAATCATATACACTCCAAGCGTTTGCAATGAATGATACACTGGATGAAATTGCTGGAGCTGTATTAACATTTGAACCAACAAACGTAACAACACCGTTATCTTTAACAGCAGCCCAAACGGGTGTAAATGAATTGAAAATTCGTGCAACAAACGGAGATGCAATGAGTGATTTTATATCACAAATGAAAGTAATTCTTGAAGGGAAAACAACCTATGGTGGTAGTTTCGTAGAATTTTTAGCTCCAAATAAAACGCGATCAAATGGCACTACATCAAGAGGAGGTACACCTATGACGGCAACTGGTTCCAAGGATCATTATTTAACATTGACTGTTTCCGATTTACAAAATTATAAAACAGTAAAAGTAAGGGCCTTTCATTACACAGATGCGGAAGATGGTTCGGAAAGAACATATGAACTTCCAATTATTCCAAGTGCTTCTGCTTTGAGTGTAGAGTCGGACACATTCAGAATGAATTATGTACTAGAAGATGGTGTAGAAAGGCGTACTGAAAGTGGAAATCTTCTTATTGATAATAGTTTTAACGTAGAGCAAACATGGTGGTCAGATCTTAGTGGTGAAGTAGCTAGAATTAATGCGCTTGCCGACCACAATACAGCCTTGTTCGTATCGGTGAAAACATACATTCAACCACAAAACGATCCATCTTATTCATTAGCTAGTACTGACCTTTCTTGGGGTGTTAAATTTGGTGATGTTAATACAGGTGCAACAATGGATTCTTCTTATAGTCTTACCAATGCGGGTACTAAGCTTGGTGCCAATAATATGTACGGCTATGTCCGGCTAGCAGCTGGTGACACTAATGAAGTATTTACCGCATTTGACCAAGATGGCGCCGGAGATCAAACTTTGGCCAATGCACAAAATAACATAGCTGATGTATCTTTTCAATTAACCGAAAATACAAAGGTAAAAGTCACTCAACAAATTGTTGTTGGTATTTCTTACGATGAGGCTAATGGAAAGGATCTTTCATTATCAGATGCCTATCATCTTGTAAAATATGTTGTTGATGAATTCACGATTCCATCGCTTCCAACTTTTGATGGTTCGTTTACACTTGTACAAGATGAACTTAACACTAAAATCACCATTCCTGCTCATACATACACACCCTATACTGGTGGATCTTCGGCGCCAATTAAATATATCATGCATAAACACGTAGAAAATGGCACTAGTGATGACTACTCATTTACAAATGGAACATGGACGACGCTATCTGCTGAGGATATTTCAAATGTAATAGCGGGTGAGTCAAGCCGATTCGAAATTACAAATAACGCGTTCACAGATTCATTAACATATACAACAGACAATCGTTTCAATGTGTATTACTATACATTGCTTCCTTATGTTGATGTAACTGACCCTACCAGTGGAAGCGTATTTAGAATGTACGGAAGTGAAACAGACGCGCAAGGCGGATTGACACAATTTGGTACACAACCATTTATTTTACCAGCATTTTCAAATATTAAATATAACACATCTACAAAAATAGTATCATCTACTATTACAAATCATGCTTCTTTCCCAGACAATATACTCGATGGTGAAATTAGTTATAACGTAAAAATAGAAGAACTTGGTAATAGTGCTGTTTCTGAGCTTTATGAGATACTTCCAAGCAGGGTAAGTATTGACAACAGTGGTAATCTTCAATTAACTATGAGTACCGATGATATTAGCGCAGATAAAGGATATAATATATACCTTTACTCGCAACAAGATCTCGAAACAAGTGGTGGAATTACTGGGAGCGAGCTAGTAACATATGTAGACGTTTCCCATGACAGTTATGGTACTACTGCGGTTCCAGGCTCGGGTGTCATATACGGTGAAATCATCGCCCCTCTTGGAAGTAAATGGCATAAAATAGTACAAATACCAAGCGAGCTCTTCACACCTGGTAGCGCAACCTCGAGTGATACATCACTTAAAAACGAAATTATCGAAGATTCGGGCTCACCAGGTCAAGCAATTGGTTTAACCGGAAGTATGGTTGTAGCTTGGGATGCTTGTGCGAATTTCATGTCTAATATTGATATATATAGACAAAATGATACAACATACTGGTACAGAGTTCCTAAAAACTCGGCCGGTGCTTATGATTCTTCCGGCGAAGTAGTAGATTCAAGTCCAACTGATGCCGAGGCAGGACAAGTAGGAGTTAGTGTAAATGATATTACCTATTATAAAGCGGTTGTTGATTTTGCGGATGGAACATCGCACACATTTTTCTCCGACTCTCGTAAACTATTAGGAAAATTAGATGCAAATAAAGTAGGATTGAAAGAAGTATCTCTTGATGTATGTGCCAATACGGGTGAGTTCTTGGTTGATTATATCATGCACCCTATGCCGGCTGATTATGATGTATCTATATCCGTGTGGGGACCGGGAATATCAGGTGGTGTTGCAGCTGAATCAGGTGATTATCTTGAAGCAAGTGGTAACTCAATGGGACTTGTGACGGTGAATGGTGCTGTAACTAGTGGAAAATACACTAAAAAGGATATGGAATATGTATTCAGAATGCGTAAATTAGACCCTAATAAACCAAGTCATTTCAAATATTCTTCAACCCCGGAAAGAAGCACACTGGGTTCGGCTCCCGGGGCGAGGCCTTACGATGCAAATGAAGGACGTCATTACTTGTTTAGGAGTATTAGTGGGGACGGCCAAGGCGATTTTCGCAATCTAAGTGGTGGCACCATTGAGGGCATTTCAGGAGCATGGTATTCAGGAGCAAAAGCAGGTGACTCAACTAAGTCAGAATTATTGTTCAAAAGACCAGAATTTAGTTCGCATAAAGTAGTAGTAGAAATTAGTCCATGGGCTAACTCTGGAACCAAGAGTACTATTACAGGACCATGGAAAAAACGCACACACACCGTGTCCAATCACATTATACCTGATTTATCAAATCTTGTAGTCCAAGCAATCCAAACTGATAATGATGTGACAGACAATGAATTAACATACGTGAAATTTGATAATAAAGTAATTTATGATGGTGTTTCGGGTATGTATTTCCCAAGCGCGACTGGTGATGCTTCACAATTTATTACGGAAGAGTGGTCCAAAGGTACATATTTGAATGAAAGTGGTCCATTCCAAATTGGATATGCAGTTAGCGATATGTCCTACAATGATGTAAAAGATGGACCTGGTCTACAAATTACACGTCCAAATGCGGCATTAAAAACCGTTGATCCTCCGGCAAATAATAGTTCATATCCTCCGGTTAGAGACCTAGAAGTTAAATTCAATTATGATATTGGAGGCGGCGTAGAGAAAGATGTATTATACTGGACTGCCCCGCTTGGAAGAACTCCATTATATTTCGATGTAAAAGTCAAAAGTGTAGATGGATTCGAAGGTTCGGACAATTCGATTGTTACATCCGATAACTACCCCGAATTATCATTCAATAATGTTCCATGGAGGGTTCCATACACAGCACCAGGACCTTATGTAGTACGTCTTGACATTGCTGGACTATGGAAAGGTACCCCCGCACAGAACGCACCGACGACGACGGACATTAGTGGTCCAAATCCAGGAGATCAATTCGTGGTAAGGGCTGCTTACAGTTTGAATGATGATGACGCGAATTCTCTCAGTATCATAGAGAATGATAGTACGTATACTCCTGCCGATTCATATTCCGTTCGTTCATTGGTTGAATACATCGCCAAGGCCGCACCAAATCCTCCAACCAATCTACAACTTAAAGAATTGACTCCTACTAAATTCGTTCTTTCTGTTGACGCGCATGATCCTTCCGATGGTTTCGATTACGATAATGTAGAATGTGAATTAAATCTTTATGAATTTGATAAAGCAGCGACGTCGGAGGAGAATATCGCAGAAAAGTATGGTGCTACGCAAACCTTCCAAAGCTCCTCTTTCTCTAACATGGAATATACACATACTATACCAGATTCATTAAAACAAGACCCATTTTTCATATTGGCAACATTCAAGAATTCAAATGGTTATTCCAATGTGACTACCGGACCAACCGAGGCTAGTGCGGGAAATATTAACTTCTTCCCTAATACTCAAAAAGTATTCTTTAATTATTCCCCAGTTGATCACAGTAGTATGAACCTTGTTTTGGATGAAGCTAGTGATGGCCTTAAAGTACGCATTAGCAACACGCCATATGATGAGGATGTCAGCGAAATTCGATTCCGTATTTACAAAGGTGGCGTTGAGATTGGTGCTAATCGAGCTGAAAACATCGAAAATGTTGATGCAAGTTGGGCATGGAATACTAGTGATTTCCAACAAGTCAGCGGAGCTCCTAATAGCGATGGAGGTAAGCTCCAATTCGTCGATGATATCGGAAATACCATTCAGGTCAGCGATAATTTTGATTATCAGCAAACCTTCGAACTTGAAGCGGAGTATATATTTAAAGATGTTTCGAGTGATGGAATATACCCAGCCGGCACAGATCGCCCAGAAACCAAAACACCAAAAGCAACATTCGTACTTGGGGAGAAATTAACCAACGATATTGTATATACTCATAACTTTACATCACTTATTGTTGAAGCAAGTGGATTAAGTGTAGGGTCCCAAAATAAAAAATATGCACAACCGGTTGATAAATTGGTTGCGGTTATTCAATACAATACCGACCAAGGCGAAGGTGTTTTTGTAAAAACCGTAGACGTGAATAAATCTCGTGGTGACGATTTCGAGGATATTAGTTTTGACTTAACGTCGGAATTAGCGGCTGTGGGTGGTACAAGTGCGAAGATTGATACAACGGGGCATATCTTTATCTACACCAATAAATACGGTACAAGAGTAGATCGACCAGTGGCCGGCGCCACCGATTCTAATGTTTTCCAAGATGGCGATGGTTGGACTGGACGTTTTAATCCTGCTGGCACATATGCACCATCTGGTAGTCAAGTCTAGAATAAATCATTTCATTTAAATAAATCAAATCATTTCATTTAAATAATATAAATTAAATAAATCAACTCTATTATAACATCTAATTAAATGTTATAATAATTATTTATGGGTTTATAGTATAATTGGAGCATATCTTACTCTTTTAGGTTTTTCCTCTACTAGTGCGGGAGCCGATAACATAACGGGTTCATGTTTTTGTGGTGGTTTCGCTGTTTTTAAAGAAGGTTTACTTTCTTGTTTTTTTTTTGAAGGGGCAGATTTTTTTGGTTGGGATTTGCCTAAACGGCCTTTTGACATCGTATCGAAAAAGCTCATTATACACTATATATATAAAATAAAATTCAATAAAATTGAATTAAAATACTATTTTTTAAAATAATGTACATATGTCTATATATCGATTTAAAATTCAAAATGAACAATTGAACGAAGAAATGATTGATTTTGCTTGTTTACATAAATATGAAGATAAAATACAACTACGTGACTCTTTCAAATTATGGTTACAACAAGATAATATAAAACAATTGATTGAAAGCGAGTCTACTTATTTAAAACGCATGGATTATAATCTTAAACAAACATCTCTTGAATCTAAACTATTCAAAAGTATAAAATATTATCATATTAAAAAAATGATTTCAAATATTCCTAAAAAAGAAATAAAAAAAGAAACAACCCGAATCTGTTTTGATAAATCCTTTCTTATATTAACGCACCAATATATTCAATCAAATCATAATAAGAAACCAGCTCAATTATATGATACATTTCAAATCATACATGATAACGAATGTAATATTCAAAAAAAATGTTTAATGGAAAAAGGATTCCATGAAGATATTATTTTATCCAAAATGAAAAAAATGTTTAAAAATAAATATTTTACAATGACGCAAAAAACGCTGGATGTGTGAATATAAAAACTATTATATATTGTTATACTATATGGTAAAAGAAAAACCATCTTTCTTTTCACAAGGTTCCTATGGTTGTACAACATTTCCACCTATAACATGTAAAACAGTGAATCCTCATGTTCGAAATATAAGTAAAGTGGTTAAAAATGATTTTTTTTCTAAACATGAACTCCACCTTGGAAAACGATTATCCGAAATAGTGGAAAAAGAACATATCAAAGATTCTAAATTATTTCTATATTATTATCAAAGCTGTGAAACCAATCGCCAACTTCTCAAAAAAGAACATGGATTTTATGAAAAATGTAAATTATTTGAAGACTCTGCTACACTACCAAAACATGATTCATTTGTCATATTATATGGAGAATATGTATCTTCAATTACAAATTCTTTATTTTTCAAACAACATTTTACATTAAAAAATATTTATTTATTTTATTCTTTTTCATTAAAAGCCTTATCTATTTTAAAAAAATACAAAATCATTCATATGGACCTAAATAGTCGAAATATTATTGTTAGTAATATAAATCCACCGACATTTCATATGATTGATTTTGGACTTTCATTGGAAGAACCTAAATGTTATCAGTCAAATGGTGAATTGAATTTAGAGTATTTAAAATACTTTCTTATTTATGAACCTACTTATTATTTTTGGTCTATGGATCGTCATATTATATCTTATTTATTCCACAAACGCGCGATACCAAATCAAAGTCAATTAAAAGAATTGATTCATACCGTGTTATCAAGTGATGCGTGGTTGAAACAATTCTATGGAACTAGTTACGATACGTATGTACAAGATACATATACTTATTATGAAAAGAAATGTTCCTCCTCAACTTCCTTCATGGATTTGATGGTCCATTTATGGAAAGAAACGTGCTACACATGGGATATGTATTCGATTAGTTATTTTTGTTTAAAACAAATTCACATGAATGTTCTAAAAATACAAGTGAATGAGGGTTATGATGATTTTTGTACATTATTGAAAAAAAATATACATTTTGATTACACAAGAAGACCAAATATTCAATTACAAATTAATGAATTTTTGAAATTGTTAAAAAAATAAAAAGCGCTATATTATGTTTTTTTCTTTTTTTTTATATATTTTGCTTTTTTTGTTTTGTGCGAAGATTTCAATAAAAAGTGAACCAATTGAATATAAGTGGGTTTATTGGTACGTTTTAAATATATTTTAATTTTTTGTTGTATTTTTTTCATTGTATATAACACTATATATTACTCTACGGTAACTACTTTTGCTAAATTTTTGGGCTTATCTGGATTAATTCGTTTTCTTAATGCTAAATGATAACACAATTGTTGTAACGTTATCATAAACAAAATTTCACTACAACATTTATTACGAGGTATTAAAATGATTTCTTGATTTTTATTTGATGTTTGTTGAAGTGTTTTTACGATATCTTCTTCACTTGTAATCACAAAAATATACGCATCACGGCTCATTAATTCCGAATAGGTATTCATCATTTTTTCACTATTTTCGTGATTGATGAGAAGAATAACCGGAAAATGATGATGAATCATGGCCAATGGTCCATGTTTTAATGAAGCAGATGACATTCCTTCGCCATGAATATAACAGATTTCTTTTAATTTTAAAGCACATTCCTTCGCAACACATTCCATGGTTCCTTTTCCTAAAATAAATATATGTTCGCATATCAAGGGTCCTAAATTATTATCTTCAAATATTATATTTATTTCATGATTTATCTTTTTTACTTGATATATCATGTTATGAAATAAACAAATTTCATCTTTTATATCATTCATTGATTTTAATAATTCAAATCCTGATAAAGAAGATGACCCATTTTGTCTTTCTTGATACAACCACAGCGAAAACATTTTTAATAACAAAATACTACTGTTAAATGATTTGGTTGATGCTACCGCGACTTCTTTTCCCACATTCATGTATATACCGCAATCTACATCTTTTGCAATGGCAGAATCAATTACATTAATAATACCCATTGTATAATGATGAGCTTGTATGTATGGCATATGTTTGATTAAATCCATTGTTTCTCCGGATTGGGAAATGAATACAAAAAGACAAACTCCATGTGGAATGTGGTTTTTATCAAAATCTCCTCCATCAAAGCAAAAAACATTTAGGTCATTCAAATTCTCAATACATTTTATATAGTGATAACCAATACAACCCGCATAATAACTGGACCCGCATCCTATAAAAATAATATTTTGAATATTAGGAAGTATTTTTTTCATTGGCTCTAATCCTCCTAAACATATATTATTATTTGCGATTCTTCCTCCTTGATTTAAGCTCATCCATAAGGTTTGGTCTTGTTCCATAATTTCTTTTTGCGTATAATGCGTATAATTACCAACCGATTGGGTTAAATATTTTTTTTGAAACTCTGGATCTATCATTTTGATTTGTTTTTGTCGTGATTGCTCAAATATAATCCCCTGAGATCTCGATAAAACAATCAATTCATTATTTTCCACTTCATAATATTGTTTTGCGCAATGTTTAAATCCACTTAATTCACTCGTCGCCATCATTTCTTCTTCGGTTTCACTGATTAATAATGGACTTCCTTGTTTTATAACATAAGCAATATTCGGTTGTTTTTGAAATAAAATAACAAGACCATATGTACCATTTAACAATGAAGTCGCTTGATAAATAGCGTCTTTTACACTTGAATTTGCTTCATGAAGAAAAAAATACTCAATCAAATTTACAATGACTTCGCTATCTGTTTCACTGTAAAAAGTATATCCTTTTGTCTTTAAGAAATCTTTTAATTCTGTATAATTTTCAATAATACCATTATGTACTACAATAAATAAGTCTTGATTTGAAATGTGTGGGTGCGCATTGGACTTGTTGACTTTACCATGAGTTGCCCAACGACTATGCCCCATGCAAATATACGAACGATTTGGACTCACTTCATTATAAAATGCGGTATATGTATCTTCTTGTGTACAATGAATTGATTTTTTTGTAATTTTGAATTGTTTCTCATTTTGATTATAATAAGCAACTCCAAATGAATCATATCCTCGGTTTTGTAATTCGTGTAAAGATTGTAATACAAAATCAATCGAATGAAACGACGCCGATCCTTCTTTACATAAATGTAAAGTAATACCACACATATATGTATTAACTATAAATAAGTTATATTTAAGTATTCTATTTGTTATTTTTTAAATATTCAATAATAGTGTATGTCATGACCAATAATATAACATCATAGACGATCGTCATGTATCCCGCTTTATGAAACCATTTTGAAAAGAATTCCGTTGACATTGGACGTTGGCGATAATAATAACAAAAGCCACCGGTTAAGCAACATGTTGTACCAATGACAATACCTATTTTATAGAGTTGTCTTTTGATTTCAGCCATTTTTATTATCCACATAGAAATAGCTAAATAAATCAACACCAATACATAATCCAATGGAATACTTGTGGTAAAATGACCATAATAATATTGGTTAATAAGCGATGATTGATTTGTTAATATATGAGGAACACGCAATAAGAACACACATAAAAATAAGGTTGTACAAAAAGCAATTGTATATTGAATGAAGAAATCCAAATACATATATATATATGGTATAAAATTGAAACCAAATCATGAAATCAAAAATAGCTATAAAACATGTTGCTGATTTGTCTCTGTATGATGACATTGTTCAATACGTATGGATTGAATCATCCGCAAAAAATAAGAACATTGGCACGAGAAAACTTCAAATTAGTTCATTATTTTTCTAAACCATATATTCGTAAATATGATTTCACATATGAAGAAAAAAGGGAATTGATTCAATATGGATATGAAGGTTTTGTGCGCGCATGTTGTAAATATGACGAAACAAAAGGGTATAAACTTTCTACATATTCGCATTTTTGGATTCGAAAGTATATGGATGATTATGTGAAACTATACTTTAAAAATAAAGAAATAATGCCCTTAATCGAAAATTATGATTTAAATGTTGTTGATGTTTCTCCATTGAGTATATTAGACAATTATCAACTAGACCCACATGAATACATATTGTTGAAGAAAAAGTTTTTCCAACAAGAAACATTTGTTGATATTGCAAAACAATTAAATGTTTCAAGAGATACACTTCGTAGTGAATATAGACAAATCTTTTCAAAAATAAGAACACAACATAATAAACTATTTTAAATATTTATATACTATATAATGACAGATACTTCATATTCCGAACATACTGAAAATACTGAAAATAATGAAAATACTGAAAATACTGAACAAGAAGAACAAAATACAGATACTTCATCAAATACAAAGATAAATATGGCAAAAACTGGTAGTTTATTTATGATGATTTTAATCATATTATGGGTACTTTTAGGAATAATCGCATTTATTAAATCTATTCTATGTTTTGGATCATCATCTAGTGCCCTTGAAAAAATACTTGGACTTGTATTAGCTATTTTATTTGGTCCGTTATATTTTTTATATTTTTACATTAGTCCAAAATACTGTAAAAGTCAATCTGGCGGACGTTCTAAATCTCGCAACCGCGCCAATCGTCGCAAAAAATAAATATATAATAAAATTGAAATAAATGTATAAAGATAAACAAGAAATAAATCATGGTGAAAAATAAAATCGGAGGAAAAAACACGAAACGTGGTGCTCGGAAAAATATGAATGACTCAACAACAGTGCGTAAATTACGATTTATAAATCCGGAAATAAAAGAAGAACATTATGGAATTGTTTCAAAAATTATTGGTAATGGACAAGTACATGTTATTTGCGATGATGGAAAAGAACGATTGTGTATGGTTCGGTATAAATTTTCCGGAAGAAACAAATCAAGTAATCTAATCTTGAATGGAAGTTGGGTTATTATTGGACTTCGTTCTTGGGAAACGACACAAACGAATAAACTAGAGAAATGTGATTTGCTCGAAATATATTCCCACGTAGAGAAAACGAAATTAATTCAAGAATGCTCGACCAATTTAAGTGCGTTGTTGAAACACGAACAAGGTCTTCATGGCGAAGATATAGATGATTCGATTCAGTTTAGTAATGAAATAAATAATATTATTGATGATGCGTCCAGCGTTAACGCCAATCCCATTGAAGTCAATCATGATGATGATGATGACGATGATATTGATTTTGATGAAATTTAATATTTTATACGATGTATTATGAATATATATTCATAATGTTATCAAGAAAAGATTTAAATATAAAACATAAACATATATAATTTATGTATCGCCTCATTCCACTAAGAATGCTTCGTCGCACCCAGGGTGTAATTTTTGATGAAATGGTTCCATCCGATATTCCAAAGATTGATGGTATTGACAAAGTAATTCATGGCCCAAATAGTATTTCTCCTGGCCCGGTCGAAGATTGTACACCACCGTGTAAGAGACCGTGGTATATGCATCCAGGACAAGATGACAATCTCATGGTGCTTCAAGGTACAAGATATATTGATATTTTTTGTCCAAAACGTCGCGAAAAAGCATCATTTATTGTGACTCCGGACAAGATTTATAAAAATGATAAACTGTATTATGATGGTTCTGCAATGGTCGTATGGCCCGCAGGTATTTTTCATCGTATCATTAGCGGAGAAGAAGGAAGCATTAGTATTAACTTTGCAACCCGAACCCCCAAGTTTAATTTAGACGATAATTTTAATGTATATCGTTTAAATACGCATTCAGGCGAATATCATATTTTGAAAGATGGAAGCGATGATCAACCAGACTTAACTTACAAATATCCAAATAACGAACTGAAATCTTTGTTTAAAGATGATTAATCATCATACATGTTAAAGGCAATGCGTATCAATTTTGAATCTAGGGTTCCAATATTTGAAAACAGACCTTTGTATTTATTATGACTCTTATCACCTTTTTTGAATAAGAAAGCAAGATATTTATTGTTTCTTGATATGCGAGATGTATATTCGATTATTTTCTCTAATACTATATCTTTTATGATTTTAATTTTGATTTGTTGTTTAATATACGAGTCTAATTTAAACTTATTATCTACTAATTGTTGTGGATTGACATTTGATATAAATTTATTTAATAGTTTATAAATCAATCTAAATATTACTATTTTATCTATATAACATTTAATCTTTGGGGTTATCATAGAATAACGAGCATTTTCTTGTACATCCACACCAGATGAGTTGGGATTATATGAATGACGACTCCTTCCTGATTTATAACTACAACCATGGTGATTTCTCCATCCATTTTTATTTTTTAATTTTTTGGGCATATTTACTAGAAATTGAATTAAATCAGTATTTGGTCCATCGTCCAATCCTAAGTTTAAACGCAATTCTAATAATAAATTATAGTATATCCTAACATCGGACTTATCAGGATAATTTGACATATAGAGGTGTAAGTCAAATATGTCAATTGTTATATTACCCATTGAGTATGTTTTGGCTTGTACATCATATGTGTATTTGTTTGAAAAAAATGCGGGTATAATATCAGAATGTGGATATGTTTGTTTCCATTTATTATTTAAGGCAGGGATTACTGTTTTTAGCAAATGAGTCTTCATAAACTTGTCTTTTTCAAACGATAATGGTGGAATATAAATGTTTCGTTCCGCATTATTTCTACGAAGATCCTTTATATCGTTCTCCTCATCTATTGTATTCTGAATAGATTCAGATGTATTATTAAAAAAATCATACCATAAAATATAATGTTGATCGCATCCTTTCTTAGCTATTTCGTGTTGGAATCGACTTTCTAACCCATCGGTATAATAGGAACCACCTTCCTGGACGGACGATGTATATCCATCTATAAAATTATCGTTTTTATACAAATATTTTATAAAATCTTCATAAATTGGATTTTGAAATCCCGATTCATTAAAATCTTCATTTTTCCATTTGAGTTTAAATAGTTTACATTCAATAGATGCCCAAATAATAAGCAAATAAGAAAGTATATATTTATATCTTTGCATATCTTCTTCGTTTGGCGTTCCTTTATTAGCCTCCCTCTCTCCCTCCCGTCGACAATGGGACGCTTGCTTGTATATAAGAATTTGTTTTCCAATAATCAACATATCTTCTATTGACGTTTTATTTTGCTTATACTTTGTTTCGAGTGTATGTAACTTTGTTATTGCTGGAATGATTAAAGTATCAATAGTAGGATTTAATTGACCCGACCAGAAATCATCATCATATAATTGAATCGCATTATTATTATATTTATCAAATCTTATGGCTTTTAATTGACCTAATATGACTTCTTTCATGTTTGTTCCCCCCTTTATGGTTCGGTTTTTACGCTTTAATCTTCGTTTTACATTGTTTCGCGTTTTGCGTTTGAATATATGATGTTTGTATTTTCGTGTTTTTGAGTTTACCTTTTTCTTCGTTTTATTCATATATACGATTATACTAATACTATATTTTATTCTTTTACTTCTTCCTTGGTTTTTGCTGTTTTATTCATAGGTTTAGAATTTTCTTTTATATTAAATTTAACTTTCTTTTGGGTTTTGTTTTTATTCAAATGGTTTGACCGAATTGGGTTTTGTTGTTTTGGAGTTCTTGAAAACAACAATATCATTGCATTATTATCATTGAATAATTCAATACCAGGATGAAATAGAATATCTTCAATGTTGCTGTATGAAGTGATAAAAGAAAACTCACTGGGAGATTTACAAAAATCTTTAATACGATCGGTTTCTAAGTTCAACTCATATTTATAAATTCCAGTTAAATCGAATTTTTTGGATTGTAATTTATTATTCTTCAACACTAGCGCCAAAAGTTCTTTTTTAGTCATTTTATTTTCACGAATATCTAATTCGGTTTTCTTAAAATTCAATAGTTTTTGTCCTTCCACATAAAACATATAGCATTTTATACATTCTATATTTGCATTAATTTGAAAAAGTTCAATTTCTTCTAGTAAATTATCCATATTCTCAATGATATCATTGTCTTGAAGGTCAATAATTTCGTTTTCTTGTTCTTCCATATGGTAAACCGCATATTATTATATATAATTTTAAACTAAAAAACTATATATTATTATTGTCTAGCGCTCTATATTGTTGAGCAAATGAACAAGTACTACAACATATTGTATAAAAAAAATCTTTTATTATATGATCTTGATCTATTTTTTGGGCGTGTTTTAACTGTCGACGTATGTACAAATGAAGAATGGTAATTACACTAATCGATGAAACTTCTAAAAACGCCCATGAACCCCATAAAATCTTCGTCTCAGTTGGACTGATACATTGGTATGTACTTCCATAACAAACATTATATTTATTATCATAATTACATAAGTAATATTCGCTTTCAATTTGCATATTTGATTTAAGACAAGTATGTTTATCCATGATAAAATAACATAGATTTGTAAAATGAGATGTATCACATGTTTGAGTTGTGGAATATATAAAAATATAATAGCAATAATTAAAAATAGAGAAAAAGAATGCATAAATGAAAAAAAGGGTTGGATACCCGACACCAATTTTCGTTCCAACTTTTCCAACCACGTGACATGGGATTGTAAAACTAACAAAACAAGATTCTAAATCTATATTATACATGGAGTCCCATTGAGGAGATGTTGTTTCTACTTCGCGTGTTGTTGATGCCATTTCAATATCAGCATGTTGCAAATCGCCAAAACCGCCATCACGGTGCTGTTCTATTTTTACATATGGAGTTGTACTTCCGTGCATACTAATATGTACATATAAAAAATAGTTAAATCATATTATTATATCAATTTCGTATTATCTTTTTACATAGATACGTCTGATTCGTAGTCGTCCATTTCATCATAACTTTCTTCATCATGTTCTTCGTCTTCTTCATCATCATTATAAAATAGCGTTTCGATGTATCCATTGATTTCGTCCACATTACAATTTTCTTTTAACATATCTATCGTAATATTGGTGAGAAAACGATGTACATGCGTTTTGTATAATTCGTATTTACGATACACATCATTGTTCCATTCATCTTCCGCAAGTTCTTCGTCAGTACGATTGTCATACATATTTCCGTCTTTGCACAACAACATCCACCCTTTGGGCATCGTTTTCAATATTTGTTTATTTGTCATGGGCTTTGATTTGGACTTTTTTTTAAACAAATTCAGTACAGCAGCATTATAGTTCATGGTATTAGAAGTTGCCATATTATATATAGAGAGTTTTTTGTGCTTCCATTGGACTCATGAATCCATTTCAATTTTTTTCACGATTCCATAGTTTTGCTTGAATCTTTTTTGTTTTATATGTATATATGTCATTAAGTGTATTAAAAAGAAAAGCCGGAATAAAATACAATTCACTTTCTTCGCGAGGAAAAAACGGATTTTCTCTAAATAATCCACGCCGTGTTGATTCGCATACAAATAAGACACAAACCCAAACTCCAATGAAAGGCAATGTTCCTCGTGGTCATGGAACGTGTTGTGGGAAATATCCAGTTGTTATTAACAAAAGCAACTACAATAATTATGACCCACATGTGCGAGAATATAAGGGAACTAAATCCAATACCGCCATATCTGTGAAAAATTATCACGGTGGAATCTCGGATCGTTATCGTTGTTGTAAAGAACATTTAAAACCGAACAATACATTAACCCAAATAAATAGCGCAACGTATGTAAATACCGAGTTATATTTACAACAAAAAAAGAGTTGTCTTTATTCCACAAAGTCTATTACAAATATGAATACAAATTGTAATGTAATAAAAGATGTGTCGGTACCATCACAAAGTGAATATTTACAAATCAAAAAATGCTTACCTTAAAAAAAAATGTATTGATTCTGATTTTCATAATCAAACTACATTATTATTTAATAAACTTAATTCACCAAATGTTTTATGTTCTGTCGTATATTCATTGGGATCACATTCAAAATATTCATTATTTAAATTAAATATGATTTTTCGTATTTTATATTGTTGAATCATTTTTAAACATTGATTACATGGTGCGGAATTTGTACTGATACCGCTGTTTGAGCACCGACTTATATACAAGGTAACCCGTCTCATCATTTTTGTTTGCTTTCTTCGATTTCGCGCATTTCTCCAATAAATTTTACGCAACACGTCCATTTCCGCGTGACAACTACATTGATTTTCAACGAAGTTGTCATGAGATGAATAATTTTTATGGGTGTTATAGCCACTGGCAATAATATGTCCTCCGTAAGTGGCTACGCAACCATGTTTGAATAACATGTTTGATTTTTTTGCTTCTTCCAGTGAATAGGCAAATACATTTTCTTGCTTTCGTGTAAGATGCATTTTACAAATGCTTTGATACAATAGATACAATTCAATTTTTTATATTGTATTATTAAAGGTATGTCTAAGTTTCATTTTGGTAAAAAAAAATGTGTTACTAAAAAATTATGGAACCTTGCCAAGAAACGTAATCTAAATAAAACAAAAAAGGGTATAGCTCAATTTAAAAAAAAAATTTATAATCATCCTGTAAAATATTTAACAGTTGATGAACTTTATACTCATTCATGCGAGCCCAAAAATGATATTATAAAGTATATCAAAAAAATATCTCGAAATAAAAGTAAAGAACAAAGACAATATCAACCTCGTATTCAAGAATTAAAACAATTACGGCGTCAATGTATTCAAAACTTGGGGAAATCAAATATTCTAAAAAATAAAAAAAAACTAAATAAATACCACAATAAACATGAAGAACTAATAAATGTTGATTTAGAATATTACGTGTATAAAGAATTTGGTAAGCAATATGACAATTATAAAATTTGTCATTATTGTAAGAATTATGATATATTAAACATTGATTCTATTTCCAAACGCTTTGAATATTTTGACATTACCAATTTCATGTTTAATCCTTCCAAAACCTGTTTTTCATTTTGTATTGATTTTATTGGAAATCGCAATTATCACTTCTTTATCAAAGATTTATTTGATCATAAAATAACATATATACCATTACATCGAAAAAACGAAACATTTATTTCGGTTCATAATACGCTTTCACAAACAAAATTTACAAAACAAATTTGTGAAAATTATGCATGGATTAGTGATGATATCATTATTTACATTGCGAATGATAAATACTACAACACTTCGTATTGTTATACAATGAATATAAGAACAAAAAAGAGAAATTTGGTGTATCAAGAAAATAAACCACGACAATTATCAATACAAGAGATTCTTACATCTCCTTTTTACTTTATTTTATATTCTAGTTCTTATCATAGTGATGAAGTTTACCTTATAGATATTTATGAAAACGACGAAGCTTATTGTATACAAAAACCGATATTGAAAGACAAACCATTTACAAAATATCATTACATAGAGCAAGTGGATGCTACGTGGTATATATTGAAGCAAGAACGAGACACATTTGTCTTTTTAAAAACAATGGACTTCAAAAATTTTCGAATATGTTTTACAAAAAAGAATACTTATTTGAGTATTCACGATTATCACTATATGAATGAATGTTTTATTTTCTTTTTTAAATCAAAAGGCAAACCGCGGATTGAATTATATTCTTTATGTGATATGTCGTTAAAGCGTATTGTAGATAGTACACAATGTGTTATTCCTAGTAGTTGTCACTTTAATATTATGAATCTCATTGAACAAGAAAATAAATTATATTTTTATACTTCATCTTTCACATGTCAAAATCGATTATATGTATTGGAAATTGATAAGAGTCATCATTATGAAATCAAAGAAATTTCATTTTTAAATTCTGCCCATTCATCCCATAAATCGCAGTTTTGTGAAGAAGTTTCCTTTTTAAAAAATAATACGATTATGATAACAAAAATATATAAAAAAGGATTAAAACTACAAAATTGTAAGTGTGTATTGTATGGTTATGGTTCATATGGCGATCATTATGACGCCACTTTTAATGCGAATCAAATATTGAATTTGTGTGAAAAAGGGTTTCTTGTGGTAATTACCCAGATTAGTGGAGATGGAGCATTAGGATTTCAGCAACATTTTAACGGTATGTTGGGTAATAAGAAAAACAGTTTTTATGATTTTATTTATGTTGCTCAATATTTATGTAAAAAACAAATTACAAACAAAGACAAATTAATCATTTGGGGTCGAAGTGCGGGAGGGTTGTTGATAGGGGCGGTATTAAATATGATTCCAAATATTTGTAAAGTAGCTATATTAGGTGTCCCATTTATATCGCCATTTTTAACCATGAGTTCACCCAAAAATCCACTGGGATTTGAATCTCATAGTGAATTTGGCAATCCATTAAATGAGAAAAATGGCGATTATATTATGTCTTACAGTCCATACCAAAATATAAAACATGAAGGTGATTATCCACACATGCTTATTTATTCCAATTTAAATGATACATTGGTTCCATATACCGAGCCATATATTTATTATAATTACCTTATAAAACATGTAGATGTATACAAAAACAAGCAAAAAGATTTATATTTACACATTGAAGATAAATTTGGTCATTCACAAGGTTCGTCATTGGCGGATAAACAATATCAATATGCTATTTTGTTTACATTTATTGAAAAATATATATCTTAATATATATGGATATTGAAATGGCGAATCACACGGTATTCAACATGGATAATGATGAACATATTATTGAAGATATAAATGGATTTTGGGAAGCAAACAGCGAATCGGAATCTGAATCGTCTTTGGATGATTTCGAACATAAATGGAGTCAAAAAAAAAATGAAACATCCAATACTAAATTGTCTTTTCGTAAACTAAAACGAAAGGTTCAAAAACAATATGATATGAATATTGTACATAAATATAGTACGGCATTAGATGTATTTGTTCGGTATATTCAATGTTATCACATTTTATATTCCGAGGCATCTTATCACTGTAATTACAAATTAAATTTATTTATGTTACCATGTATGTTTTTGTCTACATCGTGTAGTGTTATGACTTCATTTAAATTTAAAGGATTTCGCGAAACTCTTATGTTATCGGCATTAAACGGTGTTATTACTTTTTTATTAGCCATTATTAATTATTTGAAATTAGACGCAAATGCGGAAGCTCATAAAATTTCGGCTTATCAATATTCCAAGTTGAAAGCTCATATTGAATTTAGTTCTGGTGAAGTTTTGTTACATGACAATGATCCTTTTCTAGGAAATAATTATTATATTTCGGAACAAATTAAACAATGGGAAAAACACAATCAAACATTTTTTGACACAAAAGAAGATTTTGAAAAAGAACGGTCGCGAAAATACGATGAATTGGTTTCTTTGAAATCACAAAAAGAAAAACTGTTTATTGAAAAGGTAGAAAAAATCATGGTAGGTATCAAAGAATCGTTAAAAAATATTGAAGACAATAATCATTTTGCATTGCCGCAACATATTATTGATAAATATTCCACGATTTATAATATGAATATATTCCTTTATATCAAGAGTATTGACACCTATAAAAACGTGTTATTAAATGAATTACGAAATGTAAAAAATGAAATTCGTTTTTATACAAAATCATACAAGCAAAACAATGAATGCGAAATGGAACAATCTACAAAGAAAAAATTCCAAGATTTATATGCACAAAAAAATCATTTGTTGCGTGATTTTTTTGAACTAAATAAAGGGTATACTTTGATTGATTCCATGCTTCAACAAGAAATTGAAAATATTGAGTTGTATAAACGGTTTTGGTATTTATTTTATATTCAAAATATTATTTATTTTTGTCATGCTTGTTGTGGATGTTTTCATTCTTTTCACATCCTTCCTGCTGGATACAAACCATCGACCCACATTGGACATAAAGATGAAAATAATGTATATTTATTAGATAAAGTGTTAGATCATTGATATTCGTATCCGGCAAAAATTTTAGAAGCATTATTGAAATAAGCAAAATCCGTTTTATATTCATCTGTATTTGTCACATTACTGTTAAAATAATTATAGGTAAATAAACTATCCATATCATTGACAAGACTGTTATATGGATCTGTTAATGTATTACCGATGGTGGAAATATGAATTGGCGGATGATTGTCATTTTGTAATCCTTCCATATATTGTCTTTGATCTATAAAAATGTAGAGGATTAAAATGAATAAACAAAGACAAATCCAATAAAAACGATGATAATCTTTCATATATATATTCCATATATTTTACAATCCTCCCTAAGTGTATTATTATCCAAATCGCATTCTCGACTCATCATAAGACATTGTACGTCCGGTGTCGGGGTCTGTAAACAATGTTTTTATCACTTCTTTTTCACTTGTTGCCTTTTTCACTTTTTCCAACATTTTTTTATTGTCTTCGTTCATACATGATTCGCTATCTAATTTATCAACAAATATGCCGATTTTGGTACCGATGGTGGGGTTTGAAGATTCCATATAAAAATAGTATGTATATATTTTTATATGTATTTTCTTTTTTAAAAGACAAATTAAAAAGCAATGTTAAAATTGATTCAAACATTGTTTGTCATGTTATAGTAACAATGAAAACGCGGTTGCAAATACGAAATTATAATTTTGAATTACTCATTGCAATCTTTCAGCATTGGTGTAAAGAACATCAATGTGTAGAATTATACGAGGCCGGGGGAGAATATCCGGTTTGCGATGTCGATTTCCGGAACCATATGAAAGGAGTTTCAAATGCCCAAGAGTTTTTAGAGCTATTATGGAAAGGATTTACTGAAAAGGGATGGGGTTGGAGCGCAAGCAAAACCATGTCCTTTGACCGTGACCAATTATCGAAATATGTTCTAGAAATGTGGGAAATCAAAGATGTAATTATTACCTTGTCCAATATGTATATTCATATCTAGGATTCTTCGGTTGAATCATTATAATAATTATATAATGTTAAATTTGAGGCATTGTTAAAATATTTGAAATCCATTTCCATTTCACCTTTACTATAATATTTTTTATTCTTTATTTCATTAAATACAGCTGGTATATAAGGAGTTTCATTATTTGTAATGATTTCGTGTAAAGCAAAATCAATGGGTTTGAAATTCGGGTCATTGCTATTGATTTCCGGATGTGTTATATAAATAGGAAAACTTTCATAGGCAAGAGGACCGTTATCCATTGAGCTTGTTTTTGAACCATAATCTTGTAACGGTTCAACAAAATGTTTACACGGACGTAACCATCCGCAAGATGAATTCACAGGCAAAGGAACATTGGAAACCATTTTAGGTAAAAACCTCCATAATATATAAATCAATATGATGGTAAAGATGATTTTATATAGAATCATTATACATATACCATGTATAATAATTCCAATTTAAGATGGTAAAAACAATAAATCATCTATTATTGTTTGAGGAATAGAAATAGAACAATCTTCTCTGTATAAATATCCACAATTATGTTCTGTTTCACACGTTATAACATAATACATACAAACTTGTTTGCGTTGTAGTAAAAATAAGATTCTATTTTTTATTTTTTTTACAAAAAAACACTTATCTAGTTTATTGATTAAAAAAAAAGAATCTGTTATATTATGCTTATCAAATAACGAAAATAAATATAAGGAAAAGGTTGATTTAAAAATATCTAGTTCTAATATTGGATAACGATATATACGTGATTTTGCAATATATTGGTGTAGTACTTTTCTATACAACAACGTATTTGTTTTAAAACATTGAATTAAATATATAATACTTTTATGAATTACTTTGTTACATAGAGTTTTGTATTGGCATTGTAGTTCGTGTAAATTTAAAAAACTAAATATAGTCATCGAACAGGTTTCAATTGGTCCATAACACTCCATTTTTTTTATTCCTATATATATAAGTTATCTTGCTTTAAATGTCTATATTGAAAAAAAATACACATCAAAAAACAACATATAGTGGAGGAGCATCAACGGAGATGATGAAGGTAGAACAACATAGTGGAATCGTGTCTGATACAACAAGTTGGTTAAAAATGATATTATTAGTGCTTTATATATTTTTAAAATACCCAATCAAATATTCAATTTTGTTATCTTTGTTAACTGTTATGGTGTATTTATTTGCCAAAGGATTTGAATACATGTGTAAAGCGTTTGTAAAACTCGGTGATTTTGTAAACAAAATGTTAAATCCTGGCGAATTAAATTTAATTATTTTCACAATAGGCGTAAATCCATTTACTATTTTTGAAGCAGTGGTGGATCTAGTGATTGGAGTTTTATATGCCGCAATTGGTATTATGTTTTTAATTGGATTAGGTTTAATGACTTTACCCTTTAATATTGTATTTACACTTTAAGTATGACATTTGTCTAAGGTGATCGAAGCATATTTCTTATCTTTATTAAATACGGATATCAATAATAATACAAATATAGATATGACTAATACCCATTGTACAATTTCCAATATATCAAGATTCATTTGCTGATTTTCATTGCGATTTAAATCATCTTGTTTGTAATAAGCATGATATCTTGATGCCAATACAAGCAATGCAAAGAAAACCATGATTGTTATTATAGTCATAATTGGAACTTTATTCATTAAAATAAAAACCATAAATACAAACAAGGAACGCATAATGGCATATATTGGATGTTCAACGTTTTTCATATTTGGATTGACTAAATTAACTGAAAAATAAATCACTAAAAATAATAATAAATAACGAACAGATGGTCTCGTTTTTAAAATAAACTGATAATTACACCCGATATATGGAGATAAAAAGCTTGCACAAAATAAAATAAGTGCAAAAAATACACCCCTTAGTGTAATAAAAAGAGTATCATATTTTTCAAAAATATTATATTTTGAATTAGCGGGTACATTATAAGTATACATCTACTTATAATATACTTTTATTTTTTCGTTTTGGATTTGGATTTGGATTTGGTTTTAGATTTGGTTTTAGATTTGGATTTGGATTTGGATTTGGATTTGAATTTCAATTTGGGTTTAGATTTATTATATATTTTTCGGATTCTTTCTAGTTTTGTTGCCTTTTTCTTCTTTTTTGTTTTGTTGTTTTTAAAATACTTTTTATTTTTCTTTATTGCTCCGGGACAATTTAGTTCGATCACGTGATTCATTTCCTTTTTAATTGGATTTAACATTTTATTGAATTCCGCATTTGAAAAAAAATTATTATTCAAAAAAGTTGGCATCATTTTTGTATTTTGTAAAAAGCCCTGTACTAGCGTATCTGGTGTTGAAAACGTATTATTTGGACGTATTTTTTCAAAAATATGTTTATAACTATCTTCGTTTAAATCCATTTCTTCATGTTTATTTCCACTTCTTACATATAGATGATGTTTTGCTTTTGTTCCATTACTCATTTTCTGTAATCGTATTTCTTCAATATTCATCTTATATTATATATTCATAAAATGTTTTACGATTTAAATAAAAAAATTGAACAACAATTGGATATAAATAACTATTTACATATAATACAAAATGTGCGTTTTGTCTTTACAAAAATGTACCAATGAACAAGAAATTATTTCGGTGCTTCGAAATATGTACCTTACTCGAACCCATGAAGACTTTCATACACATGTAACAGAAATGATGAATAATATACAAAGCTTGTATCACAATGACGGAAATAGTCCATGGAGTGACGAACAATACGATATCATTGTGGATGTGTTGAAAAATGAATTTGATATGGATGTGGAAAATAGTGTCGAATCCATTGGCGCCAGTGTTTCTTCCACTGATGCGGTGAAATTGCCTTATTTTATGGGTTCTATGAATAAATATAAAACACCGAAATTGGTAAATAATTGGTTGACTCAGCATAAGAAACCATATATTGTTTCTGCTAAATTAGATGGAATTAGTGCAATGTATGTAAATGGAAATCTTTACACAAGGGGAAATGGAACATATGGGCGTAATATTAGTTATTTAATTCCGTATTTACAATTGGGTACCTTAAATGGACAAAGTGTTCGTGGTGAATTAATTATGAAAAAACATATATTTGAAATGAAATACAAAGATACATTTGCCAATGCTAGAAATTTAGTATGTGGAATATTGAATCGTCAATATAAAGAAGAATATAGTTCATTATACAAAGACATTGATTTTATTGCCTATGATATGTATGGTGTTTCTCAAAGTTATGCTTTTAAATTCAAATGGTTAAATGACAATGGATTTCACGTGGTAAGTTCTTATGGATATATAGAGGATTTGACAATACAAAAATGTGATTCTTATTTAACTCAATGGAAACACAAAGATTATAGTTATGAAATAGATGGAATTATTGTATCGAATCATGATGATTATGGTCACTCTAATAATTCAAATCCATCATTTGCTTTTGCGTATAAAAATAATAATATTGGAATCAAACAAAGCGTTGGCATTGTGCGTAGAGTCATTTGGAATATTTCAAAAGACAATTATATCAAACCCACGATTCAATTATTGGAACCGATTTATTGCGATCAATCCAAAGTAGAATATGTAACTGGATTTAATGCGAGATATATTGTAGATAATAATATTAGTTGTGGAAGTAGATTGTTGATTGGACTGAGTGGAAATGTTATACCTCATATATTTAAAGTGCTTATGAATGGAGATAAATTGGGCTATCAATGTTTGTGTGATGTTGACTGTACATACACATGGTCTAAAAATAAAGTGGACATGATTTGTTCCAACAAAGACAATCATCATAGCACCATCAAGCAAAACGTGTTGTTTTTCAAATCGCTAGGATTAAAATGTAATATACAAGAAAAAACATTATACAATGTGTATGATGGACTGGGGATTTATTTATTAAAAGACATTTTGTCTTTGTCTTTGGAAGAATGGGTGAAAGTAGATAAAATGGGAGAAAAAAAAGCATCACAAATCATGGACGGATTTTACCAAGCATTGCATTGGCCTTTACAACCAACAAAAGAAAACTTTCTATGTATGAATTATTTTGTATCTTTGTGCGTTGGATTACAATCTTTTGAACGGGGGTTTGCCATAAAAAAAATAAAATTGTATGTTGATTATGTGTACGGATTATCCTTTTTGGATTTTGAACAATTTTATGACAATACATATATTGAATCCCAATTTGACAACATTATGTATGATGTAGAGCAACAAAAACCTAAACAAATTACATGCGATACTATGAAACTATTTCTAGATGGATTTATAAAAATGAATGATAAAATGAATTCATTGTATCATGCTACATTGCCATTTGAAATCGTACATATGAAAACATTATTAAATGGTATTTTAAAAGAACAATCTTCTTTGACTCAACCAGCAAATCCAACCAATCATGAATTTGTATTTTCCGGATTTCGACATAAAGCATTGATGCAACTTATTCTTGACAAAGGAGGTACAATTAAAGATGATGTTTCAAAAACAACAACCGCATTAATTGTAAAAGACAAATCAAACTCATCGAAAAAGACGCAAAAAGCATTTCAACTTGGTGTTTCTATATTCGATTTGAATGAATTGATTAAGCATCACAAAGAATATAAAGACATCACATTATAAGACTATGTATAAGCTACAACGGTACTTGATACATTTGAATACACGGTGTTCAATGTGGAGAAGGGGGGCGCTATTCTAAACAAGAAGGTAAGTGAATTTGTGTTATATATTTAAACACGGTTGGCAGAGTGGTCTAATGCGCCAGACTTAAGATCTGGTTCCTTCGGGAGCGTGGGTTCGAACCCCACATCGTGTATTTTTTTTTATAAAAAAATATTTTATAAAAATATGCTCTGTTAGCTCAGTTGGTTAGAGCGTGCGACTGTTAATCGCGAGGTCAATGGTTCGATCCCATTACGGAGCGGAACAATTCAACATTTTTTCGTGTAATTGTTGTAATTGTTTTTTGGTATTAATACCAGTTAGTTCATAGTTTTTATATTCTTCTAATTGTATCATCACAATTTGTATTGGTAAATTTTGTTGGATTAATTCAAAAATATCTGTTAAATAATATTCTTGTTGTTTGTTTTCATTTTTTATTTCCGGTAAATATCTACACAATAGATCTAATTGGAAACAATACACACCACCATTAACTAGTTTTATTTCTTTTTGTTCTTGTGTACAATCTTTTTCTTCCACAATTTTTTGAAAAACATTATCTTTATTCTTAATAATTCTTCCATACCCATGAGGATTCTCATAGGTTGTGGTTAATAATGATACTTTTGAAAATGGCACAGTTGTCATATTTCGCATTGTTTGATGAGATAATAATGGTACATCACCACATAATACAAGAACTTTATCATTTGGCTTTTGTTTCATAAGTTCCCATCTTGCGCACAATAATGCATGCCCTGTTCCTAGTGGAGATTCTTGTTCCACAAAAACAATATTTTCAATACATATATATTTTTGAATTGTTTCTTTGATGATTTGTTTGTATTTTCCAACAATCATATAAATCGTTTTTGGCTTTAAACAATTAGCGTTTTCTAAAACATGTACACACATTGGTTTATTTTGTATTAAATGTAATACTTTGGGCAACGAAGATTCCATTCGTTTTCCTAATCCTCCTGCTAAAACAACAACATGTAAATCATTCATTATATAAAAAATATATATTATTATCTTTTTTTTATAGTATTCTTTATATATACTCGTGATAGCTCAGTTGGTAGAGCGACGGACTGTAGAGGTTCATATGACATTATGTCATAAAAGTTTTCCGTTGGCCGGGTGTTCGAATCACCCTCGCGAGATTTAACATAAACATAAGTAAAATACTTTTCTTATGTTTTCTTTGATGTGACGATTTTTTTGCCAATGCCAAGTTTGATTCCATTTACGTGTAATGTAAAAATAAATGAGTACACATGTAAATAAATAACATAAAACATACATGAATGGCGTTTCTATTGTGAATAAATGTACCAATGTTGATGGCATTACAATAAAACATGGTTGTTTCCATAATTTGTTTTGTCTTTGGAAATGAAATTGTGTTTACTGTATGTTTTTGTTGAGACTCTTTGAATAAAGTTTCAAGAATGGCCATTCGTAATTCTACTCCGTATTTAGATTGTTGAAAATAATAAGCTTGGGGAGTACTATCTACCATAGTATCTAATTCTTGATTCCTTGGAAACGGGTGCATAATAATGGCATTTTCATGCATATCATTTGCGTTTTCATATGTAAATCTATAAGATGACATTACCATTGTTGTTGACGCAGAATCAACGTGTCTTTCTTTTTGATAACGAGTCAAATAGACAACGTCATAATTTCCATAGTCAATGTCATTCCCGTAAACAATCATCTTTGTTTCATCTTGATTATGAATGCGTGAAATATGGTTGATATATGTATATTCAGGTTCGCAATTGAGATAAGGATGAAAATAAATCTGGGTTTTTGGATAAAGTTCTAGTAAATGTACAAATGAATGAATGGTACGACTTTGTTTAATATCTCCTACAAATAATATTTTTTTGTATTGAAAATCATCTCCAAATCTTTTGTATAGGGTATACAAATCAAGAAGCGCTTGGGTGGGATGTAAATTGGCTCCATTTCCTCCATTGATTACAGGTATATGTATATTATTTACGACTTGTTCATATAAATCATGATCAGGATGGCGCAAAATTAAAGCATCTCCGTAATGACTCAATGTCATAATGGTATCCATATCGCTTTCTCCTTTTATTTTACTTGACCCTTGTTGATGAAACGTAATGACTTCTCCTCCTAATTTTTTCATAGCACATTCAAAAGATAATGCAGTTCGTGTACTGGGTTCAAAAAATGCTTCAACCAATACTTTTCCTTGCGCATATTTAGGTACATATTGTTGTTTTGCGATCAGTTGGCTTAGGTGAAATAAAGTTTGAATTTTTTTTGAATTTGTCATATAATCATAGTAAAATATTATTATTAATTCTTTTTTATCATAAACATATTGAAGAAAAATTGAATCTACTCCAATGTAAACTCTGTTGGGTACATCAAACAAATATCATGGCAAACAAATCATCAGCATCAAAAGGTGGAATCGGCGCAGTCGGTGTTGTACAAATTGTATTTATTATTTTGAAATTTACAAAAACCGGTGTCATTGGAACATGGCCATTGTGGAAGGTCTTTTTGCCTATCATGTGTAGTGTGGGACTTGTGTGCTTCCTTGGGATCACAATAGGATCGTGCGCAATGTGTTGTATATGTCTAGACAAATCAGAATCAACGCAGAAACAGAATAACACCACCGTTGTAGTAAATATTCCCGAATCAGATAAACAAAGAACAATACATTCCACATCTACGGATAAAGCTTCGCATGTTGTATCAAATAATGATGATGATATTGTATAAACACACGCACATAATCTTCGACATGCATTCAAATTTGTAATAAAAATAAAACATTATATTTTTTATCTATGTGTTCTTTATTTTCTAGGATTTATGTATAATGAATCAAAAAAAGCTTTTATCCGCATTTTCAATCAAAAAGTTACAAAAAAAAATTAATTTTTTAATGAAACCAAAAAATAGTCAAAAGGTTTTACTTTTAGTTGGTATTTTATTAGCACTTTATTTAGTACATCGCTTTTATTTAGCAAAAGAAGGTTTTGAAAGTTCTCCTCAGAATTTAGAAAGTGATGTGGCTTCACAAAAATCAATGGTTTTATTTTATGCTGATTGGTGCGGTCATTGTAAGAAGTTTATGCCAGAATGGAATAAACTTTCTTCTTTGTGGAATGATAAATCCGATAAAAATGTAAAAATGATGAAGGTCAACTGTGGAAATGCGTCCGAAGATAAAACCCAAGCAGATATTATGGAAAAATATAATATTAAGGGATATCCAACAATTCTTGTCTTTGAAAATGGAACAGCCACTGAATATAGTGGTGGTCGAAAATCATCAGAATTAGAAGAATATTTAAATTCATTATAAAATGCGTAAAATATTTTTATTGTATAATAAAAAATTATTTTCTTTGTGTAGTATATAATGAACTCAGCCGCAAGCGTAGTCAGTGATATTGAACCTACTGGTGGTGCTCGCCGCCGCCGCCGCAACAAAAACCGCACTCAACGCCGCAACAAAAACCGCCGCAACAACCGCAGCAACAAAAACCGCCGCAACAAACGCAAGACTCAACGCCGCCGCCGCCGTTAAATTATAGTTTAATATATCAAAATAATTACATATTGGTGTAATTATTTTGTAATAACATTTTACAATAAAAAATATTTTGTTGTTTAATCCATGATAATAGAAGTTTATTTCAAGAGATTCGTTACGCTTTCTTGGTTTCTTTGCGTTCCTTTGCACATGATGTTGAATATACGCAATTTAAATTACCAATACTACAATCAAGACGATTTCCATTCACATGATGAATATTAATGTACTTTTGTTGAATGTTTATTTCTCCGCTTGCACAAAGGATCAATTTTGCTCGCGTATATTGCTTTTTTTCAATGAGTACAACATTATACCCTTTGCCATGGTTGACTTTATTTTCAATCTTCTTCCAATTGCCGGTTTTCATTCTACGATACATTTCGCCACTGGATATATCTACAATCAAACGCGTATTTGCTATATTCATTTCCTTTGCATTGACGCACTTTGACATTACTTCTTCAAGAGTTTGTTTTTCATACATTGTGGTATTTTAGTACATACAGCACAGTAGACACATGTTGTTTCAATTTTTTTGTAGCCCGAAGATACAATACCAACGAAGTACTCAAATACGTAAATTATTTATATTATTTGTATACCATTCATACATTTCTTTCATTCCATTCTCAAATGTAGTAAATGTAAAATTGGGATGGACTAGAGAATATGATTTAGATACTCTTATTGATGATATGATGAAATAATTGTTTACAAAAGTATAATTATTTCATTTTTTATATCTTCTGTAGAAATATACAATTTCATAATTATAAAAAAAATTTAAATTTAAATACAAATCTTTTTTATAATTTATAAATGGTAAAAGTTATTGCTGAAATAGGAATTAATCATAGTGGTTCGATGGAAGAGTGTAAAAAAATGATGATGTTATCAAAAGTATCAGGATGTGATTATGCCAAGATTCAAAAAAGAAACCCGGATCTATGTGTTCCGGAACATCAAAAATCTGTTATGCGTAAAACACCATGGGGTGAAATGACTTATTTGGAATATAAATATAGAATGGAATTTAATGAAGAACAAATAAAAGAATTGTGTGATTTTGCAAAAGAAATAGGTATAGAATTTTTTACTAGTGTTTGGGATTTAGATAGTGTCGCTCTAATGGCTAAATATACTCGTATTGTTAAACTAGGAAGTCCTGTAATTAATGATCTTGAATTATTGAAAGCAACACGTGAAGCATTTGATTTTGTTATTATGAGTACTGGTATGAGTACAGAAGAAGAAATAGAAAAGGCAGTTGAAGTAGCAAAACCTGATGTAATTATGCATACGAATTCAACCTATCCATGTCCAACAGAAGATTTAAATTTACGTTATATGGAACATTTGCGTGGTAAATATGGAAATAAATCAGAAATTGGATATAGTGGACATGAATATGGTTTAGTAACAACATTTGCAGCTGTAGCAATGGGTGCTACATGGGTAGAAAGACATATTACCATGGATAGAGAAGCTTGGGGTTCTGATCAAAAAGCTAGTATTGAACCTTCTGGTTTATTTAAACTTGTTAAAGGTATTCGTGATATTGAAGAAGCAACGCAATATGAACCAGGACCAAGAAAGCAATTTGAAGGAGAAAACTTTAAAAAAGGTACTTTAAGGAAATAAATTAAATAGTATTATTTCAAGTCAGATATAACATCTATATCTAGATTATGGTTATCATCCATAATAAATGGTAAAATATTTTTACCACTTATTGTATTTTCTATAAATAATTTTAATACTTTTAGCAAAACCATATTATGAAAGAATATAAAAAATATTAATAGTGATGAATTCTTTAAATTAATAAATAATATTAATTAAATTAATTAATAAATAAAAACTTAATCATGAACATTATTATATGGTACTTTTGTGGAAAAAACCAAATGAAATAAATAAAGGAATTATTATATTTACTCATAAAGAAATAAATAAGTCATTTATACCTTATACTGAATTAAAAAAAAACTATTTATTAGGTCTTCATATAGGTTGTTGGTTTTCAAAAAGTTACAAAAAAATACCTAATTATATAGATTTTACTTTATCAAGTCCTAATCAAATAGAAGAAACTAATATAAAAAATTTAATTCCATATAATAGTAGAAATTTCTTACCTACATATTTTGATCCATTTATTAATAAAAACAAAAATATACTATATGAAAGCATTAAAATATTTAATTCATATTCAAAAACTAAAGTAAATGAAACTATATATGATAAAATTGAAAATATAAATGAAGATAAGTTTTGGGATATTATTACTATTGCAAAACCACATCATGTAAAAAAGTTAAATATTTTTTTACAACAAATTAAAAAGGTTTTAGAAATTGACAAATCAATAAAAGTGTTAATAATATCACCAATAGCACCAAATGAATATAAACATAAAGGTGATCATCACGATTTAGAAAAAATAATAATAAACGACTTTACATTGGAACAACAAAATAATTTTACTCTTTTAAGACCAGAATGTGGTACAAATGAAGGAATAGATAATAAATATATATTTCCTTTTTATCAATGGAGTAAAATTTTCTGTTTTTTTACAGAATATGAAGGGGAAAGTAGAGTGGCTCATGAAGCTCTATGTAGTGGATTACCTGTAGTATGTTTTAAACATTTAAAAGGAGGAGCAAATGAATATCTTGATAATACAAATTCCGTTCAATTTGATAAATATGATGAAGCATATAAATCAATTTTAGAATGTTTAAAAAATTATAAAAATTTAAATAAAAATTATGAAAGTATGCAACAAATATTAAGAGAAGATAAATCAATTGATTTATTTAAAAAGGAACTTGAAAAAATTTATTCACAACAAAATATGATTTTTGATAATGAACTAATTGAATATGATCAATTACATTTTAGATTACCAGGACATTATTATTATGATGAATGGGCTAAATTTTCAGACAATGAAACAAGTGATATATTAAATTCAAAACAATGGGAAATTTTTGTTAAAACTAAATTAATTTAATATGAATTTAAAGTTAATTATATAATATTTGTAAAAAATGTCAATAACCGATAAACAAAAATTTCATTTTATTCGCGGTTGGAATCAAAAGAATGGTGAAGAACGTACAGATAGTGGTTCAGGTTCATTATTAGCTAGTTGTCAAGAATATATTGATGTGATTAATAAAGTAATAAAGAATTAAATTAGAACCATAAATGATATTGGATGCGGTGATTTAAATTATATCAAACATACTAATATACATAATACAGGTATTGATTATTTAGGATATGATTATAAGTTAAGAGAAAATGTTGAAACAGATAAATATAAAGTATATAATAAATCGTTTAATATTATCAATGAAATACCACGACATTGTGATTTAACAATATGTAAAGAAGTTTTAAATCACTTAGATCAAAAAACACAAGTTATTTCTGCATTAAATAATATAAAAAAAACTACAAAATATTTAATAATAACGAATTATATTGAAATGGATGAAAATAATCTTGAAGAAAATTTGGTTGCTCATTTTGTTAAAATTAATTTTAATATTGAACCATATAATTTAAAAGAATATTTACAATATAGCACTAAGGTAAATCATATTCGTGAGCATGTAACAGACGCATATGTTTCAGTATATAAATTTAATTAATATAAAAATTAATAGATAGAAAGTTTTTTCCTATGAGTATTTAAATATAATACTAATAATATAATTATAATGAATATATTATTAGTAACAGCTCATCCAGATGATGAAGTTATATGGTTAGGTTCAACGCTTTATGAATTAAGTAAACTAGAAAATATAAATATATATTGTATTTGCTTTTGGGGTATTCTTGAAAAACCTGGAAGTATGCGCTCAGTAACTCCTGGTTATAAAGACATAGATCGTAAGGAACAGTTTTATGAAGTATCAAATGCAATGAATTTCAAAAATAGTTATATAATCACCGAAACTAATTACGAAGTAAAACAGCAAGAACGACAAAAAAACGAAGTCATTGAAAATGAATTTTTAAATGCACTTAACAAAATAAATTTAAAAATAGATAACATTAATCTTTTAATAACTCATTCTTATTATGGAGATGAAAGAAAACATCCTCATCACATAAGATTATATGATTTTTTTAGTAATTATACATTACAACAAAAAATTCCTTTTGGATTTTTTAGTATTTTAAAAATAGCAAACATTCCACATATTCCAATATTAACATCTACCATTAGAAAAAATGAACTACATATTTTATCGATTGAAAAAATAGTTAATCAAAATTTAAATATACCAAATAAACCTGATTTTTTAATAGAATTTCAGGGAAATTTAATAAAAAAAATAGAAAATTTGAAATTATATAAAGCAGTTGATTTTAATAAACACTATAATGATTATACAGGGTTTTCAATAATTAATGAAAAATTATATGTTAATAAAAAAGGATTTGAAATAATTAATAATATTATAAATAAATTACATTTAGTTGTGAAAAATATTCTATAAATATAAAATATTAAAATGAAAACATTAGATATAAAGAAAATTTCAAAAATAACATCGTTAGATGAATCATTCTTTCTTAAAAAAAAATTTGTTTTAGATAAATTACTTATAATGAATCAGGATACTAAAATTTTACAAGTTGGTTCAAATGAAAACTATGATAATAAATCATCAAAAATTATATTTAGTGATGATGAATATTTTTATAAATTATATTTTTCAATTGATAACTACTACCTACAAGATGCTATATTTTTAATTAAAAATAATATTATTGATAATTTTATACCAGAATGCAATCTTATTATTAATAATAATAATGAAATTATTGGAATTAAAATAAAAAGGATTAATACCTTTAATAATAATTTGGAAAATATAATGAAGAAAGAAATTACCTCCTTTTATGAATCATTTTTTAAAACTTGTAAAAAAAAAGACATTATATTTTATGACGTGGGTATAAATAATATTGGATTTGAAATAATCAATGGTAAACCTAAAATATATGTATTTGATATAGATTGCTTTTTATCTAATAGTCATTTTGTATCTAATATAGAGACAAAATGGCATAATACAAAGGGTATTATAAAATATAACGAAATATTAAAAAAATATAAATTATTAAATTATTATGACATCTAATTGTATTATATTTTTTTTAGTAATAATATTTCTCTGTTTTCTTTTGATTCTTTTCTATAAATAATTTCAAATTTATTTTGAATTATTATAATCATATTCATCCAACTACTAATATACTCAGTATTATTTAATGGATGTGTTTCAAATAAAATATAACCATCGTTTGAAACTAATTCATATATTAAATTTATTACCTCAGTATGTGAAATATTTGATGCTTGTCTAATCCACTTTTCAACTGCTAAAAATAAAATAAAATCTACTTTTTCTTGATTATTTTTACAAAAAGAAACAAAATCTGTACAAATAAACTCACAATTATCTATATTATCTCTTTTTTTAAATGAATTAGCTATTTCTATATTTTTTTCGTTAAAATCAATACCTAAATACTTTTTACAATAAGTGTGTAAATGAAAGCCAAATAATCCTTTTGAGCATCCTACGTCTAAAACATTAAAATCATTTTTTAAATATTTATAAATATCATAAAATTCACATCTTGTTTTTACATCAAAAATGAATTTGGGATCACTATGTCTTAATAAAACCTTTGGATTATTATCTCTATGAAATTGAATAACATCATTAATATCTATATAACCATCTAAAGATATTGAGTCTGTGTTCATTGTATAATATAATATATATTATTTAAGTATTTATATAAAACAATTTGTTTTTATATTCCATTTGTTTTTATATAATGTTCAGGAATCGGTTTTGTGAATGGTACTACTTGAATTCTTTTAACAAAACAAGATAATGAAGAATCATTATTAATTCCTGTACGAAATGTAGAATTATTGCTAGAAAATGTTAAAGTTTGTCCGTCACAATTATTTATATAATTACAATTAGATGGAATTTTTTGCCATAATTCTTTATTTTTACCTGATTTAAAAAGATAATTTAATTCTATAATTTCAAATTTATTAGATAGATAAAATTCGTTAAATAAACTGGGAGATAGTGCCCAAAATCCTCTTCCAAAATGACCAACTAAATTTGTTTGATGCCATATACAACCGGTTTCATTTAACATATTTAAAACATTTTTCCAAACACTTACAACATCAAAACAACAATATAATGTTCCTACATCTAATACCCAATCATAATAATTATTAAATTTTTCATTTAATGGTTCTTGTAAATCTAATTTATAATCAGGAGTTCCATTAATATCAAATGTATGTACTTCATCAAAATTCATTAGTTTTTTAAATTCTTCTTTGGAAGCATTTTCAAATCCATAAAAAGTACAATTTCCAAGAACAGCACATTTTTTCCCATTAGGAAATTGTTGTCTATATTTCAATAGTAATTTTAAATCTTCGTTTCCTATTCCCATTATTATATTTATATTAGAATGATTATTTAAATATAAATATAAAAATATTATATAAATTATATGAGTGAAATAAATTTAGAAAATATTGTTTCATGTATTGTAAATGATGGTTATTTTATAATTAAAAATTATTATTCCATAGAACAATGTAATAATATTTTAAATGACATAAAAAATATTCCTCAAAATAGTATTAACTATGGAGAAGGAAAAGACATAAGAATTGCACATTTTGAAAATTATTCAAAAGGAGCACAAAATTTTTTAAATGACAACTTTTTATTACAAATAGGAAATAATATATTGGGACATGAAGCAGATAGAGTTAAAAAAAGATGTCAATTAGGAATTTTAAAATATCATCAAGGAAATGAATCTAGTGGTGGTGGGTGGCATGTTGATAATCATAATCCTCAATTTAAAGCTTTACTTTATTTAACAAATGTTAATTTGAATAATGGTCCATTTGCTATAATTAGTCCACCATTAACAAGTAAAGATTATAAATCGGTTTCTTCAGAAAAAGACATTAGAGACACTAGATTTCCTGATAAAATAGAAGAAGATTATAAAGATAATGTTAAATATTTAACTGGAAATATGGGAGATGTCATAGTAGTAAATACTCAAAATATTCATAGAGGAACGACGATAAAACAAGGAGAAAGAATATCTCTAACAAATTATTATTATGATGGTAATTAAAAAATTAATTAATGTCTAAATTAAATTATAATATAAAAAATATATTATAATTATTATAATTATTATAAATGAAGTCAATTATTTTATTTGGAAAAGGACCTTCGGTTTCGAAATGTACTAAAGAAATAGTAGAAAAATATGATGATATAGCCATTGTTAATTATCCTGTATTAAATGATTTTTTTAAATCATTAATTTCAGATAAAAAAATAAAATATCATTTTGCTAATTATAGTACGTATGATGATAGATATACAGATCAAGTCAATGATATGCTCAATATAGAAAATATTTTGAATACTAATTATAAAACATCGAATAGTTATATACATTATTTGAAAAATAAAAATTTATTTAAAGGATCTATTCGTGAAAAATATGAAAAATATTTTAAAAACAATTTTGATTTAGATCCAAATAGCGGAATACTTGGTTTACAATTTTTAATTGATACAGGTGAATATGATAATATTTTGTTAGTAGGATTCGATAATTATAAAAGAGGTGAACAAACATATTATTATCCTATTGATAATGCTAATTGGAAAGTATTAGCAGATTCAAATCATTATTTAAAACTAATTTCAAAAGATGGTACGTATGTTGGAGTTAATGGACATGATCCAGAAAAAACAGAAATTTATTTATCATCATTAGAAAAAAAATATCCTAATATAAAAATAGAAAGATTTTAATTATTTATAGAATAGATATAAAATTCTGCTGTTGATAAAGATGGATATTTATTAGGTTCATGGTAGATTAATTTTGCGTTTTTAAATTTTACATCTATATATTTTGTAAAATTACGATGATATACATGTGAGCCATTGTATTTCTCTTTCCAATCAGTGGAATATATAATTACAAATTTATTTGTTGAACTAAATAAATCATCCATATATTTTATATAAATGACATCTTCTACTAAATGGTAAATTACATCTAATGAAATCGCTAAATCATATTTATTAGAATTTTTATAATATTCATCATATGTTATAAAATTTTTGTTAGTAATATCTTTATATTTTTGTTTACAAACATTTATTATATATTCGCTTATGTCTAATCCTATATAATTATCTATTTCAAATTGTTCCATTTGATTGCCGTCACCTGAACCAAATTCTATCATGCTCTTTATATTTTTATCATTTATAAAAGTGTTTATAAATTTGGATTTATAATCACATAATACTCCATATGAACCAGCTCCCGAATTTCCTCCTATTATATATCTATTTTCCCAAATTTTCTGCACAGAATTCATTATAATAAATAAATACTATATATTTAAATAATAATTATATAATTATATAATTAGATGACATTTATAATTTACTATCTTTTAAATATTTAATTACTTTTTCGCTAACATTATTTCCATAAGGATTTTCTATTATATTAATCATTTTTTCATCAAAAAAAGTTATGTTATCCATTATATTAGTATCAATTAATTTTCCTATTCCACATTCTATGGTTTCAGGTCTTTCTGTTGTATCTCTACATACTAATACTTTTTTCATTGCACAAACAGCTTCTTCTTGTAAACCACCACTATCTGTAATAATACCACTAGAATTTAAAACTAAATAAATCATATTTTCATAGTTTTGAGGTTCTAATACATTAATATCTTTATTTAATATTTCTTTACTTTTAGGTAATGATGGATGTGAAATATAAAAAAATTTATATTTATTAGATAACTGATTTAATTGATCCCACATTTTTTTTATTTTTTCTCCTCTATTTTCTCGTCGATGTAAAGTGACTACATAATATTTTTTATTTTCTTTTATTAATTTTTCAATATAAATATCAGGATTAGTATTTTTTTGTATATAGTCATACATATCTACTATTGTATTTCCGGTTAAAAATACATTTTCACTGATATTTTCATTATGTAAATTTTCGATTGATTTTTTGGTGGGACATAAATGAATAGTAGCTATTTGAGAAATTAATCTTCTATTTATTTCTTCTGGAAAAGGACAATATTTATCATTTGTTCGCAATCCTGCTTCTAAATGTATAACTTTTATTTGAAAATGAAAAGCACTTAATGCTAACGAGTAAGCAGTAGTTGTATCTCCTTGTACTATTACATATTCAAAAATACCTTGATTTTCTTTGAATAATGAATTACTTTTTAATAAAATTTTACTTGACAATTCGTTTAAAGTTTGTCCATGTTCCATTATATTGGTAAAAGTAAAATCAGGATTATTAATATATTTATAAAAATTTTTTATTAAATCTTCATGTTGTCCTGTGAATAAAGTTTTAAAAGGAATGTTTTTTTCTTTAAATTTTTGAATTATTGGAATACATTTTATTAATTCGGGTCGAGTCCCGAAACAAATCAAATACATATATATATTTGATTTGTTTTTATATTTATATTAAATTTTTGTAATTAATTGTAATTTATAATTTTCTATAAAATATTTTTCCACATTACTACGTAATTCCGGATTAGTTACTTTATACGACGAATATTGATCATTAGCCAATTGATTAAATGTAATATCGCACATATCATCCTGATTACATTGTTTTGCAGTATACGAACTAACATTTCCTAACACCTTTGAACTAAAACATAAATGCATATCTTCACCTGTATCATATGTAAAGGGTTTTATTGCAAACATATAATGTAACCATTCCTTTTTGAAACACCACAGATGACCTACGAAATCAACCAAAGAATTATTATTTCTAATCCCAACGTCACATGGTTGTTTTAAATTATTTTTATCTGTATTATTTATTCCAAATCGTCCATTACCACCAATAATAGCATTTAAATTTATACATTGATCCATATAATTTTTTAAACAATTATTTCCAGGAATTATATCATCGTCTAATACCATACAAATATCTACTGGAAAAGTAAAACTTGATGCAAATCTTCCAAAATATTTAGTATTGTAATCACTTTTAATATGTATAAATTCATATTTTTTTTTTAAATTACTAATATCAACATGATTTTCGTTTTGAAATACTACTAAATAATCTGGTTTTATAGTTTGTTTATTCATTTGTTGTAATTGTATTTCTAAATTATTTCTTTTATATTGTGTTAATATTACTAATAATTTCATTATAATAATAATAGTATAATTTATTTAAATATTTTTGTATGAACTTAAATAAATTCATATTATTTTTCATCATACAAAATATATTCTATCATATTTTTCCAGCAATTTTTGCTATGAACGTTTCGCTGATACCATTCATAACAAAATCTAGACATAATTTTCCATTTTTTTTCATTCATTTTTTCTAGTTTTTCTTTAAACTCTTGTGTGTTTTTTACTCGAATATAATGAACATTTTCAATTGGAGGGTCCATATACGAATTCATTGTTACTTCATGGGTTACAATAGGAATCGTTCCAAATGCCATAAGTTCTACTTCTCTATGACATTTAGAACCATAACCCCTTAAACATAATCCGTACCTTGAATTTCGCAATTTCATTAGGTATTCTTCATGACTAAACTTATGTTGTTGTCCTTTTGTACAATGATATTCGGTCAATACATTTTCCCACGATTCATTTTTATTTGTTCTATACTTTTCTTGTATACTATTTTTAATGAATTTTTTTATATTGAATCAAACTAATTTATCTTGTATTCAATAATTTTAGTATATTATCTATATGGTCATTACAATTTATATCTTGAATTGTATGTATCCAAAAACAATTATAACTCATTAACTTAGAATAAAATTGTTTCTCTCTTTCAATACTGTTTATATCATTCATTATAATATGAGGCATTGTATCAACACTTTGAAATAATTTATTTGCATTTTCACTCATTTTATATTTTGGTTCATAATATTTTTTATTTAATGGAGATGTTAAACTATAAGTATTAATATTATTGAAATTACCATAAATAGATGTATTTGGATAACGAAATCCACTTTCACATAATTCAATAAATGTACAATCATCTCGTAAAAAAGAAATATGTACTTGAACACTACCGCAAGCACAAATAATAGTTTTGAATTGACTTACAAGTGATATTTGTTGTGATAAATCAATATCATCAAATGTCACCTTTGTACAATGAAATCCTTTATCATTTAGTTTATCTATCATATCATTTATTTGTAATAATCTACGAGGTGATTTTTTTCTATCAATGATTAACACTTTTTCATTAGATAACGTTGTACCATTTTTTATGAAATGATTTTTAACTTTTAATGTAAATAATTCCATCATTTTTCTATTAAAATCAGATAGTTTTCTTCCATTTTCTAAAACATAATTAGGTATATCATCTTTTAAATCTGTTTTTGATAAATATATATTACTTCTTTCAGAATTACTCACACTGCCAATAATAGAACCTATTGTTAATAAATTTAATGAAACTTTATTTTTTGTATAAACCTTAAATATTGATTCATAAAATGGTTTGATAAATGGTGCTGTATTTAATAATGTTTCATCTATATAAATAGAATCTATACATATCTTTTTTTCTCTTTGATAATAATCTTTTATTTTATAAAGCATGAAAAGATGATCTAAAAAAAAATGACCGAAAACTTTATAGTATGGTGCAATAAGTGATGGCGACATTTCTATAAATAACGTCATTTTACAATTCGAATAATTATTGTAATTTTCTCTATAATACTTATATAGTTCAATACAATTTTTTCTCATACTATTTTCAGTTTGTGTATCAATTTTTGATAAAATATTGTTTAATAAATGTAAATCTTTTTCAGAAACTGTAATGATAGTATCTTTCCATAAATTGTTTTCAGGAAGTTCTAATGTATCTGACAATAAAATTGGAATACTTCCCATTGCCAATGACTCCCAAAATCGTATTGAATTGGGTCCCGAACCAGATGGACATAAACTATATCTACTTGATAACAATGTTTTGTTATACATGTCTGTTTTCTCATTATGTTTATCACTTACATTTTCTTTCAGTTCATTGCTTTGAGAAGGGTGATACACAAGTTGATTGAAATGCCAATCTCCTGTATTTTGGATACATGTATCATCGCGTGATTGTAGTTTAAAAATATCATTTCGTATATTTGTCAAATAACCAGATTGATAACCGCCCACAAAACTATATAATAGAGTTCGTGGATGCGTGAATACATCATTTGTTTTAAATATTGTATTACGAGATGGGTCTTCTATGTTTACAGCATACAACGGACAAGGTTTGATGACAACTCCGTCGATTTGGTCTTCTCCTTTTATTTTATGAGGTGAATATACCATCGTAATATGTAATGCTTTGAATAAAGGTATTAATTTACGGAACGAAATATGTTGACAACACGTGTATTGTAAGCGTGTTGAAGAAACCCGAGGACTCAATATTTTGAAAATAATATTTAAGTTGTATCTCTTATCAATAATTGTTGCCCATGGAAATCCTACAAATGAAAGATTCTTCTTATTTTGTATATAAAATGTTTTTTCGGTGATTACAGGATATTGCCAAAATAGTTTGTATTTTTTCATGAGTTCTTCCATATTGTTGTTATTTTGAATAAATAAGTTGATCTTAGCGTAATCTCGGTGTACGATTTTATTACATTCCAATCTCAATTGAGCGTGTTTTTCTTGTAAATGTTGACGCGAAATGATGATTTCGTTATTTACATTGTACCGAGGAGCACCGCCAATGTTTGCGCAAAAATGATTTTTTAATGGAAAAAAATGCCCGACTTTTTTGTACACATCGTTGTACCAATCGTCGCAAAACCAATTGATAATCTCTTCTGGAAAATAATAACCAAAGATTTCCATGTGCTTTCGAGATACAAAACTTTGGGTTAATATTTTCGCATTATTGTTGATGGGACCCGTGAGCCCAATATTATCATTTTGTTGTAACACGCCAATACAGCTATTTACCCATGATTTTGTATGAAATTCTATATCGTCACCACATTGGAAAAAATATTCACAATTTTCGTCATACGCAATTTGATATAAACGATTCCACATTACTGTCAAATGACCTTTTGTAATATTGTCCATATAAATGAACCGAATACTAATGTTTTTCATTACAGTGGCAATTCGTTCAAATTCTTTCTTATCTTTGGGGTTGTCGTAAATACGATCATTTCTGTCAATGCCAACGTAAAAAATATATTCATGCTCTTGGTCATAGGTAATCAAGAATGTTTTCAATGTATTTTTAAATAAATAAGTGTCTCTATATGTTTTCCATTCTTCGCGACCTTTAGATGTTGAAGGAATCAAACAACCAATTTTCATTATTTAAAATATAATTTTTATTGTTTATATTTTAAATCATAAAGTTAATTTTATTATCGCTCATATAAATGAGTACTCATCATCGAAAAGGACCATTCGGTGCCATTTAAATTTACAATATTTCCGCGGTCGTCCAACAATTTTACGGTTAGCTTATCAATATTTACAGGCTTTGTATAATTACGTTTGAATCTATTTTTATCAGAAGTAAAGGTTGTTTGTCCCCAGGTAAGGGATTTATCTTCAAACGGAATAACGGCAAATACATCGCTTATTGTATTTGTATTAATATTATTTTGATTTATTGCTACATTTTTGGTTTTTGATTTTTTAATTTGTAATGAGCTATATATTTGATTTTTTGTTAAATTTTCCGTTACAGAATTACGTAATGCCGAAACACGCTGTAAATTTGTTACTACACCGCCAATTAATTGTGTTGTTTCATTTGCGGTAAAGGTATCAAGCGCATCATTTGCGGTATTTGTAATCACTTGTTCAATTTCCGCCGTACTATCGTTTCCGGCTAACGTTGAAGTTGTGGCAGTCGTCAACGTTTCGGTTAAGGTATCGCCAATCACATTTGTACCTACGGTAACTAAATTATTATATAAATTATTTACTGGATTCGCATTTGTATCTATAAAGGTTTGGATATTGCTATCATCTAAACAAGTCTCACGACCTTGTATAACTGAATTTTTAAAATATTGTGTTTGTTTAATGAATGTTACATCATCGCCAATTTGAACTAATCCTTTATTGGTTTGTTCCTTATTATTATCTTCAATTGTTACAATGAAATATTTTGTATGAGGTATAAAACATATAGATTCTGATATGATACTATCGCTTGGTCCAATAGAATATTCAATACTTACATCATTACCATTGTCATCGAAAGTGGGTTGACGGAATCCTAAAATCCATCCTAAATTATTATTTACTTTACTTTCGGATATACCATCTTCGTGGTCATAAAAAATAAAATTATAGGTAATATCATCTGATACGTTTGTAATCGTTGTTTTGTATGATAAACTATCTACACTAATGGTTAATATATCTTCATATTGAATATTAATTACATCTTGTATTGCGGAAATTAAAGAAGAAATGGTATAATTTGCTCCATCTATTTCGATCTTTACGATTTCACTTGAACTAGTATCTTCTATATAAAAATAATTATTTCCATATGTACTGTCAATGGAATAAAAGGTGTAAGGAATACTGACACTTGTCATTTCCAAAGAAATAACATTATCCAATGTATCATTTAATTTTATCGTCATATTTGTACTTACAGTACTGTCATAGGTTTCATCTGATCCCCATAAATTTTTTCGATACGTGGAATCAATATTGATAAGACGATGTAATTTTTTAAAATCATCCGGATTAAGTGTTCGAGAATCTTGAATTAAATTTCCAACACCAATCATTTGTGTATTATTCATATCACCAAATAAGTCACATGTAAGTCTTCTAGCGGTTTCATCCACAAAAGATTGAATATGACCTGCTGTTATATATGGATCTTTTTTTCTAAAATATTCAATTAGTTTTGGTTTAGCTTCCTCTATATCTGGTAAAGTATATTGATTTAAAAAAAGATTGGTGTTGGATATTCTATTATATAACTTTTTTATTTTTGTAATATCTTCATATTGTGATATATCTGATTCTAGATTTGTTTGTTCCATGATTTATATATATATTAATGCTCTTATATTATTTTTGAACAAATTCTTCAAATAAAAACAATAAATACATTTGTTATTCTCCATAAGAACCATCCTCATGACGACATTTATCTTTGGTTTTATGACAAACCATTAATGTTGGTTCTTTGACATAGATTATGTGTAAAGACCAATTGTCATGTTCTTCATTACATAACCCAAATAAGTTTTTGATTGTAGCTTCATTTTGTTTAACAAACTCATCCCGGTTATTACCATTATGCGTTTCACATAATTGTCGCATTGTGTCTCCGTAAGTACGCAACTCGCTATGATCTTGATAACTCCATTGTAACGAATTCATAGGTTTGAAGTGTATTTTACTGTAAATAACAAAGAAAGAAAACGTTCAATTTTTTATGGATTATTCAACTAATGTATCGTTTTTATACATTAATCCAATGATTGCATAATTATACAAATCATTGATCGTATCATATATTTTTTCATCGTTGACTTTTGATTCTGCGTTTTGTAGTGAAATCAACCGGTTTATTTTGTCATTCAATCGTACTAAAATACCAATTAATCCATAATCTTCAAATGAATTTCCATAATCATGATTTTTCTGTAAAAATAAATCACGGTTTTCTTGAATGACACTGTGTTTAGTGTCTTTTATATTGTTTGTTGCGTCTGTTTTTATCATACTTATATAATTCAAACAAATGATAGAAATGTTAAATAAGGTTTCGTATATATATGTTTTATTTTGTATTTGTATATTTATTTGTGTACGATTTGTGTGACTCAATAGATTGGCTTGATATATTTTTAGACTATATACAAAAATATCGAATGTTACCATAGTTGACTGTTTCTCAACATCATACAGTTCAATGTTTTTTACAATTTCGTCATAAGCGGATTTGTAATCCATTTTACTTCTTTTTTTCTACATTTATCTTTATTTCAATTTTAAATATATTTAGATGATTATAGATAAAATTGAAATATTTATTTTATTAAAAATATAAGTTAGTACAATGAATCAAGACGAATTATGTCAGTTTATGGAATCTCAATTTCAACAATTACAAGAAAATATTTATCATAAGTTTGCAAACATAGAAGCAAAAATCGAAACATTAGAACATAGTCTATCCTCTAATACAAAGCAACCTTCATTTGTTGGTCATGTTGAAAATAAAGTAGAATATTTGAATGAAACTTACGGTAACCCAAATCAAAAAAACAATCATTATGATATTTCTGAACAAATCGATATTTGTGCGTTTCTATCTTTACGCTTGGAAGAATATTATCAAAAGGATTCAAATCTCGAATTGATATACAAAGATATTTTGCGTATTTTGAGCAACACGCGTAGTATTTATGAGGTAGTTGCCGAACACTTGTCCACCTTATTGGGAAAATCCGACTATTGTGTTTATCCTTGGATCTTTTCTTTTGCTTCTCAAAAAAGCGTATTCTATTTTTGGAATCACGATAGTTTATCATGGAACAAAATAATTCCCGATTTATTAAAACGATTGTTTGAAATTGTTCAAACTAAATTAATGGAAAAATACGCATGGATGATTGAAAAGAATCATCTAAATATACTAAATATCGATTTAATTGAAGGCGGTGTGTATTTATTTGCGGATAATTTTGATAAAAAATGTGTAGAATTTAAAAAAATGATTTTACAAAATTTGAACTGAACAAATAATATCTTCTTATTACAATAGTGTTTATGAAAACCCCAAAAAAAGGTAAACATCGTAAAACATCAAAAAAATGTGGAAAAGGTGGTAAATCGTCTCCGTTACCCAAAAACTATAACATGACTTTAAATAACAATCATGTTCGACGAGCGAAATCACATAATGGTGAACCAGTATCTGCGTACAATACGTCATTCAATGAAAATCTTTTTTTACGTGAAAGTCATAATTGTTATACGTATTTTTTAAATTTGAAAAGCAAAAAAGCCATGGAATTATGTAAAGATGATTTTAAATACCAAAACATGTGTAGACGGGCGCAACCAGGATATTTATCTGGTCATCCAAAATTAACCAAGAAAGATTATAAATGTGGCGTCATAGAAGAACGAACATTAGACGATAATCCATCCATTTATAAGCTAGATTCTATTGATGATTCGTGTAAACCGGATTATTACAAAGGTGCTATGGTTGTTGCGCCAGGAAGAGATTACCATTATTATCGTTTAAACGATGAAAATGTATGGACACACAAACCTGGATACAAACCATCGACTGCATTGGACTCGAACAATAACGAAATCATAGATCCACAATTAGCCGCGCGAGACTATGGCGGTACATTACATTATAAAGATTTTTGTGGATATTATTGCGTGCCTAGAAACAAGAATCGAAAGGATATGTCTCATGCGAATCAATGGAACAAGGCACATGAAATACTTGAAAAAAAAAATATAAAAAATTACAATAACCAAGAAAAACTAGTCAAAAGTGTTGTTTCGCATAAACAAAAAACTCGTAAAAACAATACACATGTTACCCTTGGCAAACGCGTTGCGTCAGTGATTGAAAAAAAAAAAAATAACAATATTACTAAAAAGAGAAAATCATGATTAATGTTGCTTCAATTTAAAATTTAAGTTTATTTTATTCTGAATTTGTCTTTGTTTATCTTAATATGAATAACAAAGACAAATATGGGGAAGTGTTTACACCTTCGTATTTGGTTGAGCAAATGATAGATGATGCGAAAATGATCATGGGAAATGATTTCTTTTTATCGAAACGAAATATTTTTGAAACGGGATGTGGAAAAGGAGTATTTTATTCCACTTTGATGCAGCATATACAGTCAAGTACTCCATATATCATGAATGAAATTAATGCCGAACACGAATCCATATTACATGCTCATATTCCAAGTTGTCGACCTCATGACAAAGTGTTTATTTGCGACTTGTTTGATATGGTTTGCGATTGGAAGCTAGACGAAAAGTGCCAATACGATCTGGTATGGGGCAATCTTCCATTTCAAAGTGGAGGCAAAAAATTTGTCCCTGGTTTGGCAACCTTTCATGGTAACGATTCGGCCGTTACAAATCCAAAGGATGTAGTTACCATTTGGCCAAAAATGATTCATGTTTTGTTTGAACATGTGTTGAAACAAGGGGGATATTTTTTCGGAATTATTCCGTGTATTTGGTTAAAAAAAGATAGAGCCTGTATTTATGATTTATTTGTGAAACAACATAAACTCTGTTTTTTAAAAGTATTTCATTCATATGAAGCGCATAAATTGTTTGGTTATAAATGTCAAACTCCCATGTGTTATGTAATGGTTCAAAAGATGAATCAACCAAGTACTGAGGATCCAATGGATCAAACATTTTCGTTATATGATGCGGATGTGAATCAATATATAGATTTTACATTACTTCGCGACTATTGTATTCCAACTGCTCATGCTTCATTATTTCAAACGCAAGTCGTACACATTCAGAATACACCTAATTACGTTTCTTGTTATGATAAACTTAAAAAAATATCTTTATGGAAACAATCCATTGTTGACGAGGCTTCTGTCTTTTTTAATCAAAAATCACACACGAGATTACGCGACCATATAGTAGAAAACCCATATATTTATAAAGTGATTACCGGTGCGTCAGTGAATAAAAAACAGAATAATGAACTTGTTTTACACGGATTTGTATCATCATTACCGGGTCTTTATTATGGCATTCCCAAATTGATATTACCGCATAAAAGATTATTGAAATTGTTTAAAGATGAATCTGGAACATACAGTTGCTACGGACGAGATATGTACGTATTTTTGTGTCCACATGGCATTGATGAAATAAATGCGTTGGAACAATTGCTTTCCACAAACAAGGCGATTCAAATGATTGAACATGGATTTAGTATACGCATGAATTTTATTGAAAAATACGTATTTCAATATATTAATTATGATTTAAAGTAATTTACAATACTTTTTTATGTATGAATCAGCAAAAAAAATACGTCAATCTATTTTACAAACATGGAGAAATAGCGAATCGATTGTATATGAAGTAGGTAACTATAACATAAAAGTTGAAAATAATGGTAATATTCATTTACAACATATTTATCATTTGGATGATTACAATATATACGATCCACTAGGAAATGAAGATGCCTTAATACGTTTTTTGAAAGAAATCGTGAAAGAATATGGGAGAAAACTATATGAAGAGCCACAAATTGGCCTACATATTGATTTATAATTCATTTTGTCTTTTATCTTTTGAATTTTGACTTTTGGTTTTTTAATTTTATGATTTTTTCTATTTTTTGTTTTTCATGGGTTCTCATATACAATTTTGCGATTTGTTTACAACGATACACACGATGAGCATATGTATTTCGTCTTGATAATGCTTCTTTCATTTCATCATAAAGGGTTGGATAATCATGGAAGATACTTGGCAAAGCATACATGTAAATAATGCTCTGTATCTCTAATGGCAGATTCATGTACAATTGCATATGGGTATATTGCAAAATTTATTTTAAATATTCTTTCTAGAAACGAAATCTATCGATTGTCTCATAAAAAATTGAATGTTTCATACTTTGTTTATGTATGTGTATATTCCAACCATGTTTCGCTCTTCCAAATATGCCAAAAAAAAAACCAATTCGTCTTGTAAACATACCATTATATTGGCATCTGGCTTGATACTATTATTTATTTGTTTATGTTTGATTGTTGCTTGATTATAATGGTTCAGCACTTTCCACAAATCGTAAAGGGGTTTGAATGGAATATTCATTTCCCCAATAATTTGGATTTTTTTTATCCTTCTTTTTTTCTTCTTTTGTTGCGCAGCGAATTTGGTTACTTGGAATCAACCACAATTGCCCGTTATAATTCAACTTAATAAGACAAATTTCAATCCATGTGTCCATGTTTTCTTGTTTTTGGTAAATTTTTTTTATCACTTTTCCAACACGATTTGTCAAGCCGTCTTCTTCGCCATCATATACAATAAGACAACCAATGCGAGGCATGGTGTTGTGTTTGTTGTTTGAACTTTTTCAAAACATATATTGGGTTTCAATTTTTTAATCATTATAAAGAATAGGATTGAAAGAAGCTGTATCTTCCATTATCACGGCGCCATTGTCCGTCGAGAAGCCAATATACCCAGAGATCACTTTTCCAAAGCGCGCGGGCGCTTGGAGTCACTCCGGTTATTCCATCTCGGTAGAAGGGGCGTTTCTCCAAGCTTATCTTCATGGCAATAGAACCACTTTTTGGTAGTTCATGTATAATATCTTTCATTTTCTTGTATCCGCGCGGAAGCCAATAGTCCTCGATCAAATGATTGATCTCATCGGGTAAATCTTTAATACTTAACATGATTGTTTTAATCTATTTATACTAGCAACAAAAATATTTCAATTTCAATATCAATTTTAATTTTTATTCTATTTACTTTTATTTGTTTTGTTTTTTTGTGTTCTTTTCTTTTTTTTATTCGTTTTATTCGTTTTATTTGTTTTTGTGGAAGATTTTCCTCTTTTGAATACATAACCTTGTTTTTTCATTTGTTTGATTACATTGTTTACCGCATCATCGAAATCTTCATTTGTAATTTTATGGTTTAGTTGTAATGTTATGTTGACTTTATTTTCGTCAATATCATACTTTTTCATATTTTTTATATTTTGACCAAAGACAAATTGATTATAATTTGTACATGCTTTTTCAATATCCGAAAGTAAAGAAGGATTAAAAAATAATTGTATTTTGTCCTTAAATTCTAGTGTAAATGTATAATTGGGCATATATATATTATATATAATATTCATAATAATAGTCATTATAAATATTGTTTGCGTATATAACCGTTCCTTTACATATATTGGATATCATGTCATTTGTTTGACTTCTGTTTAAAACTTTTTTATTTTTATCATACCACATATAATACATTCGGTAACCATCGTGACTATTTAAACCGTCATCATAATCGGAAGTAGCAGACCAATAGTCTTTACTTCTTTGAATCACAACAATAGATTTTTTTGTTCTTTTTTTGCGATTAAAATTATACTCATAATAGGTAATAATAATAAATGGTATATTATCAGGTGTAATACTAATGGTAATAGGATATTCCATGTACTCGCTTCTTACTTTTGAATAATAATCCATTTCAAAAAAACGTTTTTGAAATGGAATAAGAGGATACATCATCATTGAACATGGATACAATACTTGAATTTCTTTTGGGAAATATGTATTGATGAATTTCTTTTTTCTTTTTACAAAAGACTCATAAATATCGCGACGTATTTTATGACTAAATATATAATGCTGTAAATCCAATAAATCCATACATTCGGTAATATCTAACACATTTGGCATGTCATCTATGCGCATAGATTATATTTTTCTTTTACTGTTTTAGATTTAATTTTTAGATTCAATTTTTAAATTAAAATTTTACATTATGCTTTGAAAATCATATAATGATGTATACATGCCGCGGCTCCCAGTCCCAACAAAAATCCAATATGATACCGAAATTGCATGGATTTGTATATGGATAACCATGCCTTGTTTTCCGCCTTTGTATCGAGAATTTCAATCATGTATTTGTCTTTTGGATATAAAATATAGTAAAAATAATTTACAATAAAAGTTATAGCAATTGCGGTAAAAAGACGATTTGATTTATTTGCCTTTTTCAAAGATGGGATAAAATGAACTGCTCCAATCGCAAGTAAAATTCCAAGTACAAAACCTTGGAAATATATATTTCTGCGCATCACAATAATGTCTTGATAATATTGTTGCTCTTGTTTGTTTAAATGTTGCGATAGATTTTGTTTGAGACTGGAAGGGGCGTACATGGAAGCAATTGTGGCTGTAATAAAAGCAATGGACAAATAGAATGACCACATGTATAGTTTATATAGATAAAATATATATATAGATAAAAAATATATATGTTATGAGTCATGATAAAATTGGTTTTTCATATGGAAAGTAATGCCCTTATTTTTGTTTTATGATCGGCGTTTGCATATGTTGCGTCGAGTTGATTCAATATCAATGACTTTTGGATCCCATAATGCCAAGGAGTGGCTCCAAGCGAATTGTAATCATAAGACTCGTATCCTCCCCACGAATTTGAGGTTGGTGGTGATATCATTGGAGCATAAATGCTTAAAATCCAATGCATATATTTTTTATTAATGTATACCATATTTTTATTGTTATTGTTTAAAGAAGGTATATTTGGAATATTCTCTTCCCATTCGCAAAATAAGGATTCAGGTATTACGTTAAAATTATATACACTTGGGTGTGTTTCATAAGAAGAAGCCAGTTCTTGCTTCCCTTTATGCTTTGATTTTATATATATAGAACGAGCACGGCTCCATTGTATATTTGGGGATGTTTCGGTGACATGTTGGCCAAATTGAGGGGGGTACTCTATGATGCACTCTCCGCGAGGTGTTACAAATTGTTCATCTTTATGTGCGATTAATAATTGTTCGCAATATAATCTACGATACAACTGGTATTTTATGTTTTTCTTTTTTATATTTGGAGCGGCATATTTACAAATGACAAAACAAATTTCTTTTGGAAATATTGAATACAAACACTCCACTTGTGGTGGTTTGTTCATGATGATATTTGATATATATATTTTATATATGCTTCATAAATTTCAATTTTAAATGGGTTTAAATTTAAATAGGTTCAATAAAATTGATTCGTGTTTCTACTACTCTATTTCATGCATATATAATCCATGAAATATAGCAAAATTCATCCGGTCATCGCACTGTCGGAGCACTTGATGGTTGGTGATAAAATTAGGATTGTTCATCCTGATGATGATATGAATGGTTCAGAAGGAACTTACGTAGGACAAGAATATCATATCATGGATGGGGTCTTCAAATATGTTATTTTACTGAACTCGAATCAAAAACATTACTTTGCGCATCCTGAATATGTGAAAAAACTAGTGAATTAGTGAATTTTTAACTAGATGACGATGTCGAACTTCGCTTTGTGATACATTTTTTTTCTAATAAACGATAAGCAACTACAATCTCATTTATTTTATGATTTGTATCTTCAATCATTTTCATTTTATCACGGTATGATTCAAACCCCCATAGTACACTAAATACAACACTACAATGTACACATGATATAAAAAAATTTACAACATCGTGTGCGGTTGTATGTGTAGGAGGAGGAGGGTCTATATTACTGTGAAGAAGTTTTTGTGTAAATATATTTTTTGTTGGCATCAAAGGAACCATTCTTTTGTTGAATACATGTCGAGCAAATGACATGAAAAAGAAAAGCGGATTGATATACTATAACGATATTCTTTTATTTCTTTTTTCTTTTTATTTTTTATCTTATTCTTCTAGGTCTTCTAGGTACTCGCACCACATTTGCGCCAAGTTGAAAAAATTCTTGATAGATTATATAACTGAATGAACTGGATAAAAGAGTTACATACAAAAGAGAAATAATGATTGGAAACATTTCTTTCTTCTATTAATTAGGTGTCAAGAATTTATATCTTTTATATAATGAAATTATTAAAATAAAGATATAGTATATATGCCACCCACGTTAATTATTACTTGTGGTCCAACCGCAAGTGGAAAAAGCTCATTGCCCGAGAAAGTACAAAATCTTCTTAACATACAAGGTGGTAATTTTGAGTCCTTTTTAATCGATGATTTAGTGGAACAAAATCCTTATTATAAGAAGAAAGTAATAGAATATATAGAAAATGAAAGACAAAAAAACGGAAAAACGAAGGAACGAATTGTTGAAATGTTTTTAAATCCCACTCAACAAATGATTCAAGACTTTAATTATTATTATGCGGAGGCTAGAAAAACAACAAATTGTGAAACTGGTGCGGACTTGCGTTTTGATTGGGGAAAAAGTTGTGATATTTTAAATGATCTAAATTTAACCCAAGCATTTAATTCTGGAAAAAATATTGCATTTGAATCAAGAGGAGTTACTTGGCCACAATGGTTTTTTGATTTATTTCAATGTCAGTTGAAACAACACAAGTATACCATTATTGTTGCGTGGACAGTTGTGGATATGTGTGAATTATTAAAGCGAAATAAAACACGCGCGGAAACAAGTGTATCGACTTTTTTAGATAATCCCCAGGAAAATACACCGCCACGATTACCGGATATACGCCCAGATGCTTATCAAGTTGATTTACAAAAAATTATAGATACATTTAAAACACAAGTTAAAAGACAAAGTTCTTGTAGAAAGGATTGTATACGATTATTGGTGTTTGATAATAATACAAGAAATTCGGTATTATTATATGATAATCAAGGTGAGGTTACGGAAAAAAAGACAAAAGATGCAGCAATTGCTGCAATTAAGAAATATAATGTAAAACGTCGTTGTGTTGGGGGTAGACACATTACAAAAAGAAATAAACGGCTAAAAAAGAAGGGTACAAAGAATAAAAGAAAGACAAAAAAAAATAATAAAAAAAGGAAATAAATACATTATAATATTGATTGCTATATATAATGATGAAGCGGAATTATATTGAATGTGAATATTTACAACAACAATTCTATTGTTGTAAAAAAAAGAATAATTGTAAAGAAATAAAAGACAAATTCAAAATCTTTCGGTGCGACGATTATGGTTTTGATTTAAAAGATCAACTAGTGTTTTGGATTCTATTTGTGTAAAAATTGATTTATATATAAACAGTTTTTATATATAAATTAAAATGTGGGAACAATTATGCAACGAACCGGCGCCGGTTTTGTCACATTTCATATTTTTCTGTCCATGTCATGATTCTTTAAAGGTGGTAACCACAGCGCGCTCTTTTTGTTAGATATCATATAGATTTTTTTATGGGTATATACTAATAGTATGATGACGATCAACAAAGAGAAATTATTCATCTCTTTTCCAGTCATGTTCGTATTCTTCTTTTCTTTATTGAAAACCTTTCAAAACACCCAATATCAATACATTAAACGCTTGGTGTTCACAATATTTACTCTACAAATTATCACCCATATCGTTCAACTATTTACAGGATTTAAATGCACCCCTTCGGAAAAGAACCCAATCAATAAACTGTGCAACATCATTGCGCTGGTATTCGGAGTAACCCTTTTGTATCTGTTATCGTTCGTTTTTTATCACGAGCGCACCAAGATCACTTTATTTTCTATCCTTGTTGCCCTGTATATGACGGTGTCGCACGTGATCCACTTACAACCTTTGAAAATGATTCCCATATAAAAAAATAATCCATTTTTTTTAACACAGAATGGCCTCCGGATGCGCAAGGTGGCGAGTATGAGTCGTCGTTCGAGGGAGGACACTCTGATGGATTCTATTTGTGTAAAAATTGATTTATATATAAACAGTTTTTATATATAAATTAAATGTGGGAACAATTAGGCAACGAACCGGCACCACATGCCTCGGTTGCGGCAGGAGATATAAAAATGCATATATTTATGAATAGACATAGATATGTAAAAAACTATAAATTTGATTTAACTCAAATTGAAACACTTGCGTATAAATATTATTCAAAACATTATCCGCCATATAGTTTGGCCGCATATTATTCAGGAGGAATTTCTCTATATGCCAATGTCGTAATGAAACAATATATTGCCAGAATGAAAATAAGGACAATTATAAAAAACTGTGCTTTGCTTTATATGATTTTTCGTAACAGCCAAGAAAAAATATACGCACCGGGTGGTCCATTTGAAAAAGAAGCAGCAATGCGTTGGAATATATATTGGGATAATGTTGCTTAACTTGGTGTGAATTGTGTGAATTGTGTGAATTTTATAGTTTTTTATAGGTTTTCCTAGGTTTTCTTTTGACCGGTTTCGCTTTAAACGTATGCCGTTTATGAAACAAGTGTTTGTCTTTTTTTAAAGCATCATTAATTTCGCGAAATGATTCCATTAAATCTTTATTTACATGAATGACGTGACTTTTCATTTGATGTAATGGATTTGTTTTCATTTTTCTAGTCCTATTGTCTTTTTGCTTTTTTGCTAAATGATGCGCTAACCACCGATGATGTCCATCTACGACCAAATAATTGGATTTGGCGGTGGGACTTGGAGTATGTTTCAAAAGAATAACCGGTATTTGTGGCTTTTTTTGTTTGGGTTGTTTTTTTTGAAGAAAAGACAAAATTTGTTTCGCCCGTTCCATATTGATCTCTTTTTGTGACGCGTATATATTATCATGTATATTGACTTGTTCGTTATTGGAATGTAATTTCAACACATTTTTAATAATCTGTTTCAAACGAACATAATCACGAATGGTGTTGATTTGCGGCATATTTACGCGCTGGATTCCCAAATTTTTGATACATGGACGTGGAACCGGTTTTAACGCACAAAAATTTTCATTCATTCTTTCTATATACACATGAGAAAGAAAGAAACAAATTAAAATTGAAAATTATCTTACCCTAAAAATGAAAAAGAAAGACAAATGCCTCGATATCGCAAGTGGGTCGTTGCTCATGAAGATGAAGAGTGGAGAAATGATTCGTTAACAGATAAACATACGTATGATAATATGTTTTCATCTTATGCGTCAAACATACATGAAATGAAAGAAAAATACGTTACATTTATGGATTTGTTTCGGAAATTTGATATCTATACAACCCGTTTTAATAGTCATACTTATATGCTTAATCAAAGATACAAAGAAAATCATGAAATAAGTGGTTCATTGTATAGCACCATGCTGCCATTTCCCAAAAATACGATTGATGAAAAATATTTATTTATTTTGGATATGAACAATACAACCAATCAAATTATGGGCATTGGGTTTCTTAAAAATTGCCTTGCGAAAGATCAGAACTTACACATATATGATGATCCGGCTTTTAATAATTATATTTACAAAAGTCTATTTTATATTTCGATTCATGAAAATACGGAATTTGAACCCTCGTGGAATGAGTTTATTGAAACCGAGTTTAATAGACGATTGTTTTATGGAAAAACCCACTTGAAACGCGGGGGTTCCTTTTCACGATTTCCCATGAAAACGATGAAATCCATTCACTTGAAATTTCTGTTGTCTTTGTTTGTCATATTGAATCCAAATCAATTTAATGAAATTGTAAATTATTAGAGGATGGAAACGGATTGTTCATTTTTCGTATTAGATTATGGCGCTGTTTCAATGTGAAATAAATAGACACAAATAACATCATTATAGATGTACACGTAATGAATATACCTAATTGTAACCATAAAGTATAAATATTTGCGTCAATCCATGTGTTGGATTGTGGCATAGTACTGTGTTTTATTTTCTACTCTTATTTTTTTATATTTTTTTACAAACTATATTTTATCGCGTTTACAACCACAAGTCAACTTTACACTACATGTGATAGTTGGTAGTTACCAATTAATTATATATTTAACTATAATATTTGCTATACATATATATATATATATATATATATGGCAAAATCATGGTATGAGTATACATTTGATATAACAGGTTATCCTGTTCCACCAAATGATGACATTCATGGTATTTACAATATTGGTTTAGATTCAGCTTCCGACTCTTTTAATGAATGTTTAGGTTTGGTATGTAAATGGTTCATAGAGTATTTTCAAATAGATCCGTTATTTCATACACATGTGTTGAATCCTGGAATAGGGCAGATTGATAATGCTTTGAAAGAACTTTTAGAGGGAAAACGGGTTACAACAATAAGCGTTGACACTGCCAAACAAGACCCAACTAAGCTGTTTCCATATATAATAACAGATCCTGTTGATCAATATGTTAAAAACTACATCGTAACTGTTTTGAATATTTTATCAAATATAAAAATACATGGAAATATTCTTTTAATTGAAGATTTTCAAAAAGTATGGACTTTTATCTTAGTTCGTTTTTTCGAAGAGAAAGATCCAATATTGTATAAGCATGAAAACTTTATTTTTCGTGCGTTGAAAAATAAATTGAAAGGTATTCCAAATATGAGCACATTTCGAACACAGGTCAATCCAAAAGATGGGTGCGTTGCCTCTATGCATGCCGCTTTACAGCGGTCAATCACAAATGTGAATGATTACATTTCTAATAATGAATCATTAGAATATACAAAACTGTCAAAAAAAATCACTAATAAAAAAAGAAATAGAAATAGAAATGTTGATGCTATTGAAAGAGAAGTGAACGCGTTTTCAAATATGAAAAATACAATATATGCCAAAGCTTGTGGTATATCTCCTACTACATTAGATTCCGCAACAGAATTTGAAGTTCGTTTTGGATGTTATAAGTTGATGAAAGCTTGTGGCGATGCTAACCCAAACAAAACATTCATAGACAACTTCTACAATCAATGTATTATGTCAGGAAAAAAAAAGGCAGATGGAGCTAAATTAGAAGACGAACATTCGCTTCCGTTCAAAATTTTATTTGGTGTTTTGAAGCCAGAAGCGTTTCGTGTTATATTAACACGCATGACACATGAATTGAACCATAAATTTATACCTGAAACATACAAAATACAAGAAGAAGGTCAACCACTTGCCGGACAAAAAATATGTAATGCTTCATTTACAAACCGATTAGTAAGCCAATTGAAGGAAAACCTAGAATATGATGAGTACACGTTTTGTAGATTTTTATTTCTATTTCATGCATACTTGTTGGCAAATCAGTTTGTCCTTGATAGTAAAGACGTGGCAGACAGATTTAGAAATTTGAAAAATGTAAAACATTTGATTGATCTTGCGCATACAGAGTTTCACCGAAATGTTGCTGGTGGTATCGTGAAAAAAATCGAACCACGCCATTTCAATCAGTTGTCGTTAACAGCACAAGTGAAACAAGGGGGATCACGATTTCCAAGAAAATCATACAAGAAGAAAAAGATAATCAATAGAACCAAAAAAATGATTGGAGGAGTTAATATGGGAGGAGTTAATATGGTAAAAGAGTATGAAAATAATGATAATTTACATTTTGTTATTGACGGTAACTTAGATAATAGGTATTCTCCTGAATATTTCACACTTTCTATTTTATCTATATTTGATGCACTTGAAATGATATCTAACTCACATAAAGTTGATGTCGAAATTAAATATGTTCCTCATGAGGATGGTATTAATTTATTTGAAAAATTTAAACATGATCCTTTTTTGAAGCTTTTAAATGCTATTATTGATTTATTAGATATACACGTTGATCCTTTTTTTGCTTTATATCATAAAAAAGTATCAGAAGTTGTTCCTACTGACCCTTACCTTCAAGCACGTGATTTTATTGTAGATAAAATAAAAACCTCCAAACCCGCCGTTGTTGTCGAAACGCACCCAAGTTATACAGAAAAGATACATAAGGCTTTACGAGACAAAATTGAATATTTGAAAGAAATAATATATTCAATTGATGAAATGGATGATATTTATCAAGAATTGAATAAACTAATTCTCATTATTGATAATCCAGACTTCATGAATGTTTTAAATATTCTTGTTACTAATTTTTATGTTGGAAAAATAGCGGGAGCAACAAAAGATGACATACAAGATGTTTTTTTAAATCAACTTTTCCCAGATATCCCAGATATCCCAGATAGTTCAACAGCATTTAATGTGGTTAATTACAATACATTCAAACAACGTCTTGATGCTTATATGTATTCTAGTACTGAAACGCCGGTGGGTATGAACACACAAACGCAATATGCGGTTACTGTACCTGTATCAATATCGTTACCAACAACACCAAAACCGCGTCATAGGCGAACGCGTCATCATAGGCGAAACGCATTTGAACTCATGCCTGATGGCAAAAAAACAAGAAGAGTGAAGATGGAACACAAAAGAAATGTTAATCGTAATCAAAAACTAAAAATGAGAAGGGGGCTTCGAAAACCACTTGGATCTATTGGATCTAGAAATATGAATGAACTCATAAATCAACGCATAAGTCAGCAATAACTTTCTCCTGTCAAACAAACTTTAAGAGTGACGACGAAACACAAAAGAAATGATAATCGTAATAAAAAACTAAAAATAAGAAGGGGGATTTTAGGTTTTGGAGGCAGGAAAACATTCAAAAAGAAAAAATACTACAAAAGGCGTCGTGGGAGGAGCGCAAAAATACATAATTCATCATAACGTTCTATATTTCATCGATTACTATGGCCACAGCATCAACCACTTCAATGGGTTCATCGCGTTTACAACCACAATCGTTTCTCACCCAATGACAACTATAATAGAAACACATTAACCATCCGAAAACGGTGATTAAATTTACAAAAACATGTATATTTTCATCCATACCTATAATTATCTTGGAAAATAATATTTTAATTTTTTGATGGTTCGGTTTCGGTCAGCGGTTGGTTGTGTGTACCCCCCATCAAAATAAAAGACACTCACTTTGGCAATCGGTGATGAAATAAAAGTAAATAAAGTACTTAGTAAGTTGAAATTTAAATCATCGTATACGTGAATGATTGTTCCTTGTAAATATTGCGGATTTTTATATTTTAAACTATTCAAATAAGTGCCAAATTTGTATAAATACTTTAAATGAATATTTCTTACATGTATAGTTTCTATTTTTAAATAAAAGTTTTTTAATTTGCTATAAAATGAATCAATTTCATTTGTCATTGTGTTGTATTGTTTGTCATTTGTAATATCACTAAGAATTAATAGTTCTTCATTTTGTACTTCCATGTTGTATCAATGAAATATTTTTTTTTTGGGAAATATCGTAAAAAAAGGGTTGTTTATAATAAATCTTTGTCATTGTGTAAATTGCGAATATATGAAAAAGAAAATGAAATACATACCAATAACGAAAATTCCATTTTTTTCTAGAAATTCGCGACAGTTGATACAACCCACCGCCACATATACAAGACAACAATACATATAATTTTGGCTTCATTTTCATGAGTTGAATATGAAAATAAATAAATCCAATTCTTGCCATTTTGACATCCAATATACGAAAGGCTTTTTTAGGATTTGACCACCGACATATGGAGAATACAGAAATGATGAGAACCAAAATCATTTCATCTAAATGTTTATAAAAAGTTGCCTCATCATTTAAATACAAAGACAAAATGGGGATACAAAACAAGGATGATGTTACGACTAACAGCGGATTTGGTCGTAAACTGTTATAATGACTTTTTTGTATTTCTAACTTATATGGAATACAAAATAATGATGTTGTTGCTAGTAATACAGGTTTTTTTTGTAAAGCATTCATTCAACTTATACATAGATCATGTATAATTATTAATATGATATAATTAATAATATAATAATTAATATGATATAATTAATTATATCATAATTAATATACATATACATCATGAACGTTATCTTGTTTGGTTTTGGCCGAGCTGGGAAAATACATTATCATAATTGTTTGAAAAATGCTAATATACAGTTAACCCATGTTATTGATGTGATGGATATATCCGATTCTTTACAATCAAATATTCACTATGTTGATTATAATGATAAAGACAAAATACATTGTTTGATGAAAAATACAAATATACAAGCTGTACTTATTGCGTCTCCCACCTATTTGCATTTTGAAATGATTATGTTAGCTTTAAACTTTAATAAACACGTATTTGTCGAAAAACCCATTTCTAATATTTATGATAATATTGAAAGTTGTTTTAAGTTGGCGGAACAAAAGAATCTAATTTTATTTGTGGGATTTAATCGTCGTTTTGATCCATTATTGATGGACATTCAAGAGAAACTAGAGAAAAATGAAATTGGTAAGATTCATTATGCGACGACTACAAGCAGAGATTATCCTTATCCTACCCAAGAGTACTTGAATAAATCTGCCGGCATGTTTAATGATTGTGCGACACATGATATTGATTATATGTGTTGGATGTTAAAAGACAAACCGATATCTGTGTCTGTTATGGCTTCAAATGGAAATAATTACAATTATGATCATGTGGCAATTCATTTTAAGTTTTCAATGGGAACCATTGTTTCTATGAATTTGTCACGCGTTGCTTCTTCATATGATCAAAGATGTGAATTTTTTGGAGAATTTGGTGAGATTATTAATAATGATTTTTTACAAAATAAGAAACTATCTTTTCCTCAAAGATACGAGCAATCTTATATCAACGAATTACAAGAATTTTACACCTGTATTATTGAACACAAAAAACCTTCTGTTTCAAAATATGATTGTATGAATAATCATATTATTGCCAAAGCATGTCAAGAAGCAGTACACCAAAATAAACAAATTACAATAAAATATGGAGATTTGGAGTTTCGAGATTTTTCATCTTCGGTGCCTCAGCGCGTGAAAGACAATTACTTGAAAGCTCGTAGTCATCAAACCTTTGATTTTGTGACGAAAATGCAGCAACATTTTGGCAATTTTGATATTAAAATGAACATTTGGGATATTCTTGAAAATTTAAATGACCTTGTGGACGTAAGTGATCCGGATATTTCTCACCCCAATTTATTTCACGCGTTTCAAACCGCGGAAATGATGCGTCGTGATGATTTGCCGGATTGGATGCAATTGATTGGATTGATTCATGATATTGGAAAAATTATGTATATAAAAGGTTCAGATGAAACAGGTACTGGAAAAAAAGAACAATGGGCAATGGTCGGAGATACATTTATTGTTGGTTGTCAATTACCAAATACGTTGGTGTTTCCAGAATTTAATACGTTAAATCCGGACATGAAAAATGAAATTAGGTCTACAACATTAGGTATATATCAAAAAGGATGTGGTCTTGACAATGTAATTTGTTCATGGGGTCACGATGAATATTTATATCGTATTTTGTCTTGTAACAAAAATCCAAATTCACTTCCTATTCAAGCGTTATACATAATACGATTTCATTCATTGTATGCGTATCATGATAAATTAGAATATATGCAGTTTCAATCTCACAAAGACAAAACATTGTTTCATTGGTTAAAGTTATTTAATAAATATGATCTTTATTCGAAAAGTGATATATTGCTGGATAGTAATACGTTAAAATCTTATTATACAGGTCTCATTCAAAAATATTTTGACAATGATTATTTATTCATATAATTATTCACATTCTACTAGTTTCCACCTGGAAATGCTGCGAATTTCGGTTATATTGTCTATATTTAATAAACGAACTTTTCCTTTTCCCCATGAACCAACAATAAACCATATATTTGTATATTTTTCGTAGCGTTGATTTCCGTCATCAAAAACATAAATTTTATAACAAGTTTCATCATTTACGTGTATCCATTGTGTCATTTTATAATATACTTGGTGATTATTTTAAACAGTGATAAATTTAAAATAATTTATTTTATGTACTCGCGAACCCACGCCCGCGCCCAATCTACTAGCAAATCCCAATCAATATACCCACGAATTGGTCCTTTATTCAAATAAAACAAGGCGAGAAATGAGTGGGAAAAATGAGAAATGAGTTGGAAAAAATAGTACCATAGTAGACGATAATCTAGCACGCGCCCAATCTACTAGCAAATCCTAATCAATATACCTACAAATTGGTTATTCTATTGGATTTAAACAAGGCGAGAAATGAGTGGGAAAAATGAGAAATGAGTGGGAAAAAATATGGTGTTATTCCTATATAGGAATTGTAAAATAAAAATATTAGTATAATATAAAAATGGCGCGTCAAACTAGAAAAAAAAATATACAACGTTCTAAAAATACAAGAAGGTCAAATAATGGCAGAAAAAGAAAAACACGTAATCTATTTAGAAATAAAAAAAATAATAAAAGAAGAACGAAAAAATTCAGAGGGGGGGTGGATAAGAAATTGCTGGCGGCGGCGATGATGCCGTTGGCAGTGCAGACGCCATGGGCAGGAAACCCAATGGCGATGGGTATAAATAACCCCAGCGTACCTCTTCATCACGGCACGGTCCACGAATCCCTCAAAAATACTGGGACAGTATCCCGTAACCCGACTTTGCCGACTGCCTTTAACATCCCCGTCAGGCCTGGGGACTATGTCGGGGAATTAATGTCCGAAGTACATGATCATCGGGTATTAAGTGGAAATTTACCGGCCCCGACGGTACCGGCCACGAACAGTCGGAGTTGGAGGAATTGGTTGGCGGACCGATCCAAACCCAAAAACAACAACAAAAACAACAACAAAAACAACAACAAAAACAAAAACAACAACAACAACAACAACATTCCCAGCCTCAACAACAAAAACAACAACTACAACAACAACAACAACACTCCCAACCCCAACAACTACACTGACCCGGGCGACCTGGATCATCTGACGAACGAGGAGAGGGAGCAGTACAAGGAGCTGATGATGAAGAGAAGGCCTAGGGGGAAGGTGGGGCCGCTGTGGACGAAGAAGGAAGGGGCCTTCTTCTTGGAGATGAGAGATAAAATAGCGAAAGCCAAAGCAAAGGCGGGTCAGGAAGCCTCGTAGTCGGAAATATAGATATAGAAAACAAAGTTGCTATATCAACTACAAGAATAATAAAGTGACTGACTGTGACTAGAAGATACACGGCAATAAGAGATAAGAGAGGAGAGCAAAGAGAGGTAAAAACCCTTAAAGGTAATAAAACAAAAAACACAAAATATGAAAAATATATAGTGTTATTCATATATTGGAATTACACTATCTGTTCTCCAAACTGGAACATGTTTTTTGTTTAGTTGATAGGGACCAAGACTTTCATGTATATCTATTATTTTGGTTGGTTGAAGGCTCATCTCAAAACGAAATTGGTGAGATGAATTTTCATGTTTAATCAATACATTTGCGACATATTTATTATTATATAGTAAAGTTTTATCCAACGTTTTAAAATGTTTGAAATACAATAAAGGCGAATATGTTTTACTTTTTACCATTTTATCAAATACTTGATAATTATATCCACCTTGGGCAGTGATTTGGCGATTTGCGGGGCTTGCCAGCTGATAGACGATTTTTGTCTTTCCTTTTCTTAGGGACTCTAATTGAACTCTTAATGTGGTATATGGGTCGGTAGTATCTACCATTTGGATATATAAAGAAAAAATAAATGATAAAATACGGTATTTAAAAGGGGGGAAATTAATGTTTATTTATAATTATTTTGGCGTCTGATTCGTCGCACTTTCTGACAATGGTTGCCATGATTTTTTCCGTTTGACAAGCGACACCAACTACAACAATATCCTTTGTCTTCTTCGCAAAAATGTTTTGGTGGGTCTGTGTGCGCCATATAGTGGCATTTTTTATTCTTACAGCAAGTTACTTTGTGGCTCACTCTGGGTTTGCGAGGTTTCAACAAAATGACTTCATCTCCACTTGTGATTCCTTCTTCTAGTTCTTCGTCCATAATGACAATAGATTTTCTTTTCGTTTTCTTAATCAATTTTTCCTATTCAATAAAAAAAGAAAAAAGTTTCTATACAATATTATAACCCCCCACCCACGCCCTATATTTGTCTTTTTTTTATTTCATATACTTCATTTGTTTCTCTGTCTTGTTTATCTATTTTGTAGTACAGTCCTTGCTCGATCGTGGGCGCCGGCAACTCACCCACCCCTTTTCCGATTGTCGAAGGTATGTGGTCAATGGAGCCGTTGCGCATATTCACCGGAAAACTCATGCTTCGTGTAAACATGCGCCGACATGCCTGTTTTTTAAATCGGAGTTTTCCTTGTTCATCTAGCCAAAGTCGTTTTTCTTGAATCGCTTTGGCTTTTTTCAGTAGCGTCTCGCACATGTGATACGAGTCGTATTTCTTCGTGGCCTTGCGAGACGGCATCACTTTGCCGCGCCATTTGATCACGGAGCCTTGGGGGGGAGAAATGGTGTGAGGGGAGCAAATACACAAGAAGATGTTGATTGGAGTTTTTGTCTTTGACTTTGGAGCCAGTGTTTGTAACAAACGCTCAACGTCGTAGGTGGTTTCTTTTTTGGTTGCATCAAATACCAGGGGCATCTTTTTGATCGAATCTCCCAGTGTATAAACGCCATAGTGATCAGGATCATCGCCGTCGAGCATCAAATTCACCATCTTGTTTCCGGGAAGATACAGTTGGGCATGTTCAAACATGCCACCAGCACCACATTCCGGCGAGCAAGTCCAGTCAGGGTTGTTCAACATATACTTCATCATCTCTTCACTAGACTCGTTGGAGTAAATGCAGTGGTTTGTGGGAGCAAACATGTACACTCGCACCCCCTTGGGAACCACCGTAACATAGTCCTTTTCCGACACCTTGAACAAGTTGTGGCACACGCCATGAAGAGAAACGAAAGTGTTCATATCTTATAATTGAGTTAGAATAAAAAATGGGGGTGGGGTAGGGTTCAATTTTTTATTTTTCTAGATGGTGTTCTAAGCGCGCGCTTTTTCTCTGTGTTGCTCACTCCTCTTCGTCGTCAAAATCGATACGGTTCTTATCCGTGTCCCAAGATCCAACCAATTCGATGTTGTCCATGTTGATTTTTTCCGGAAAACGAGGCTCGCCGCTGCTAGTGTCCATGATAATCTCGTACACGCTGTTGTCTTCGTCCGTTCCGTAGTACTTTCCACTGGATTTTTGCTTGAAAAGGGAGCAAAACTCCAACTCATCAAACACCCCGTCACTAGGGTTGATGAACAAATAATCACCTATCTCCATCGTATTTTGTGTGCTTTTTTCTCCGGCGTTCGAATCTTCCGAAATCGCCGACACGTCATCGGGAATTTCACCTTCTTCAACCTGCTGCGCCACCTCTTCTTCGGTCTTGACGACGGACACAAATACGGTGGGTTTCTCCTCCGCAGGGGCTGCTGCTGCCACTTCGATGTTCTGGACGTTGGTCGTAAACCACTCTTCTGCTTCTTTGGTAGGACTAGTAGTAATGGTATCTTTATTGTCTTTTTTGGATTGTTTTTCTGCTTTCGCTGCGGCAGTTTGTGCCTTTTTCTTTTCCGCTGCGGCCTTCTTTTCCGCGCGAGCCTGTTTCTTCGCCGCTTTCTCCGCAGCCAATGCATCTTTGGCGGCTTGCTCTTCGGCACTCAGCACCTTCTTCGGGCGACCACGTGACTTCTTCACCGAGTCATCGTCGCTCGATTCGGCTTTTTCCGCTTCTTTTTTTGCTTTTTTCTCAATAGAAATCTCCTTTTTCACCATTTTCATCACTTCTTTCAAATCGCCGATCGTCTTGGCATCACTCATCAATGACTTGAACGCCGCACTCTTCCCTGTGCCGTGCTCTATTTGGGTGACCAAAGAGTTAATCTCAGCCTTCATCGCATCCATTTTCTCCTTTTTCTTGGATTCCGATGCGGCCTTCTTCTCAGCCGCTGCCTTCGCCTTGGCGTCTTTGGCAGCCAGCTCTTCGGCACTCAGCACCTTCTTCGGGCGACCACGCTTCTTCTCCGAAGCATTCGACTCCACACTCATGTCGTCGCTTGAAGTAGAAGGAGAACGCTTGCGAGGCGCCGCGGGAGCAGCGGTGATTTTTTTGGGTTTTTCTGGGGTTTTAATAACATCGGGGTCGGTTTCATCTTGGAAAATCTCACTTGTCATCATCGACAGCATTTCCTCCCCATTCTTGGGGACACCATGCTGCTTGACCACGTCATCGTACACAACCGCTAACTGCGCCAAAGAAGCCTTGGCAAGAGAACGGTGCGCGTTACGAAGAGTAGATTCCATGATTTGGTACGAGATTTTCGAGATTTTGATAAGTGAATATCGAGGGGGGCTATTTATCCATAAGATTAATTGTGGGAGGTTCAATTTTTTCAAAAAAGAAAGCAAATTATGGACAACCGCAAATAACACGATTTTTAGGGGCAAATCACACGATTTTAGGGGGCAAATAACACGAAAAATTGATTTAGACTTATTTTAGGAATATTGGGGTTAAATTACACACAAATGGAAGACTTCCTAGTTACCACATATCAAAACGTAAGATCATCCAAGCGCACCGACGTTCTTCACCAAGTTGTGCTAGAACTAATGAAAAACGCAGACCCCATGTTGAATCAGTTAAACTATATATGCGAATACACCTTGGAAAAAGATGGGTTTGGTGGTACCTTTAAGATTGACATCGTGGGAGTAGACCACAAAGGATACGTTAAAATCGCTATACTAGACAAAGCATATAACTCATGTGTTAATAAAAACATCAAAAATGCGGCGAACACCACCATGGGCGAAGCAGCCCGCCTAATGTTTTCACCCATTGGAACTCATATAGAAAAAATCGTATTTGTCAGCATTATGCCTCGTAAAGCACCCGTTTTTGACAATCAAGGACTAGTCACACACATTGATGACGTCATTCAGGCAAAACACCGCACACAGATTGATAAGGTCCTCCAACAACAATACAATGGAAAAGTTGTTACCATTGATTTGTTCTATGATATTGACGACATTCAACAGAAGAAGAGTAAAACCGAGTTTCAAGATATTACTGTTAGCAATATTACGCAAATGCCCAGTATATACGCAGAAAATCACATAATACAGCAAGACGAGAAATGAGTGGGAAAAACGAGAAATGAGTGGGGAAAATTAGGGGTATTTTATAGGCATTTTTTTAAGGGTAAAAATTGAAACATATTATTTGTAAGCACATCATAACATATCACCATGTACACAATCGAAGCACTCAACACTATGAAAGGAAAGCAGTTACAGGACATTTGTACTGAGAACCACATCAAGAAATCTGGAAAGAAAAGCGAGCTCATTGAAAGGATTCTATTTCACCAAGAAAAAAGACAAAAAGAAGAAGAAGAGCACAAACGGATCATGGAACACGGCGCACAAACACGCAGTGACACATTTGAAAACATTATTCGCGCATTTCAAATGTGGTGCGATAAAGAAGGGTTTTTCCCGTATTACGGCTATATTACGACCAAAAGGGTACACATTAACCAAATTCGATCCGCTTTTGCGGATTACGCCCAAGAAGAAGCATCACTAGATGGGTTCTTTTACATGCTATTCAACGTACACGATGACTGGGAGTTCTACGACACCACGCAACAACACAGAGAGTTTGATTGCGATTCTATGTACAACTCTAACTGGTTGGCACAAGGAATGACAGAGATTTACAACACACTATAAATAAACATAAAAAAATAACACATTTAAAGCATACATTTGTCTTTTTTTTTAAAAAGTATAAAACATATTTTTTAACAAACAGGTAAATGAACTTCCAAAAACTTCAACAAAGATTCAATATTGTTGCTTGGCGTAAAATGAATCTCGCCTAACAACGAGTTCGGTTTAATCAGCAACACGCTTCCGTCTTCTTCCAATTTGATACTCTCACCGTACATCAGTTCTAAATCGTACAAGCCATACATTTTATTTGACCACAGGTAACAGATTCGATCGTACAAGGGCAACGGCATTTTCTTTTTCATTTTCATCTACACTTATAATCTATTCAATTTTTATTTCACACCAGCAATGATCAGACTGGGGAGACAGCGGAGACAGCGGAGACAGCGGAGACTGGTTAAGCGG
>Ga0160422_10000007_pt1 | contig 103914 bp, 111 predicted proteins | sample Fk160mmetaG_FD_108192 | JGI IMG/M metagenome (GOLD analysis project Ga0160422, IMG submission 108192) | Marine microbial communities from the Central Pacific Ocean - Fk160115 60m metaG | ecosystem: Environmental > Aquatic > Marine > Oceanic > Photic zone | place: The Central Pacific Ocean... | reverse complement strand
TGGGGGGGGCGAAGGTGGGGGCGGTGGCGGACTTGGCGGCGGGAGTGGCGACGGTGGCGGCGGCGATGGGGGTGGCGGAGAGGGAGATGGCGGCGGAGATGGCGGCGATGGTGGTGAAGGTGGTGGTGGAGAAGGCGGTGGCAATGACGGCGGTGGTGGAGAAGGTTGTGGAGGACTTGGTAGTGGCGATGGGGATGGCGGTGGCGGCGAAGGAGGTGGTTCGGATACTGGAGGAGGATTCGGTCCAGGAGGGGGAGAAGGGACGAGTCTTGCAACTTGAATTTGCGTAACACTTACTGCAGGAGTACCGTCTGATAGAAGAGTGTCTGAAGTATTGAGAGTCACCGCAGTAGTTACACTTTGTTCAAACACTGTAGCATACTCATTTAAAGGGTTTGATACATTGGCAGGATGAGTCACAGAACATAACATCGACAGCGAAAATAAGTTCTGCGTTGTCAGCCTTCGACCTAAGACGACGAAAGCGGCTGGACAAGTCACCGAGCAATTTGTAATCATTAGGTTTGTTTGATTATTATTCTCCATGAATTGAGTGGCACTTAATCTAAACTCAGAATCACAACTCGTAAAAGAATATACATCTGCACTGACCACAAATCGTTCGTTTACATAACGCTCGACACCAGATGAAATCCGTTCAATATCAGCGTATTCGACGCTCCAGACAGCACCTGAAATTATCCAAACAAATATACTCAAAATTGCAACAGCACTTACCTGACATACTTCTGAAACAGATACTTTCATGTCTTCCTTTTTACAATATGGGAATTTTTTTTTGCTCCATCGTCATTAAGTAAATACAACTACTGGTCAGGAAAAACTTACCATTTAACACGCGCGATCTCCAATAAATGACGGTATCATTCCATCTTCCACTGCAAACAAAATTGCAGTATTCCACGCGCGTATTTCTCTTTCATCAAATCGAACATGTTCGCCACTAAATTTTACCATACGACTGGCAACACATGTATCGTTGAACTCCCGAAATGGCATTTTTCCAATTGTCAATCTGGCTCTGTTTGCTGATATTGTATGCCAGTCGCGAAAGTTTGCAGTCACGAACATCAGCATAAAATTCCACATTAATCTATGAAATTATAATTGTTTTCAAAAATGGACGGAAAGTCGTAGATTTGCATGTTTTTTGAGATTACAGCATTCACAAGTTTATTCCGAATATCATTTTTGAGAGTAGAAAAATAATCACGGATAACTTGATAATCGTATTATGTCTCGATTCTGACGATTCATTTTCGTCTGCGATCGAATTGGTTTTAATTTTTTTTCCTATCTTTGATAATGGAAACGATTATTCTTCAATCGCTCAAAAACGAAAAGTATTTTGAAAATTTTGTACAAAAACTTGCGTCTCCATCGACACATAACATCGACAATGTGAAAAAAAAGAAACAAATCATCGGAAATGTATGGGAAGACTTTTGTTGCAAATATCTCGTAGAAATACTTGGATGGTCAGCATATCATTTAAAAAACATGAATCAAGACGATCTTTCGAAATACAATTTAAAAAAACGAGATGTTGGTATTGATCTTGTCGCATTCGATTGCAAACAAAATCCAATTGCAATTCAATGCAAGTTTCGGAAGAACTTTTGCAAGCTTTCGTGGAGAGATGTTTCGACCTTCGACGCTCTAGCATTCAGAACCGGTCCATGGAAAAACAGAATAATAATGACGACATGTAAAAGTATCCATCGAGAAGGGGTCATTGATAGCAAAGATCTATTTTGGGGGAAACATTATTTCGAAATGCTCAAGCGACATGAATGGCTCAAACTTGCAGGATGTGGAGATGGTCAACCTTTGGGAAGCACGAGCTCCAATGATTCGTCTCATGACATCAACGCGATTCGACGTAAACGCTTCGAAAAATAATTACTCATATTCATCAGAAGAAAGCTCATCATCTGTATCATGTGCTTGTATCGAAAGATGACCAGTCCCAAAATACCACCCCAAAATTCTTAAGTTTATTCGAGCACCAATAAGCTTTTCAAAACGTGTAGGATGTATCATTCTAATAACTGATCAAAAAAATACATGCGGATTATAAACTCAAATGAATCTTGCATATATGATAGCATACTTAACATTCCCTCGTCTGGTGCCTTTCAATATCAATCAAAGCAGAGATATACTAATAAGCTGGAATTCAGAACGAAGTGACCTTACTTTGCAACAATCGATCAAAATGTACGATGTAAAAAACTCGGACAACCTTGGAAGTATAGGAATAGTAATTGAAAATGAAATTGTTGCAGTAGCACTCCTGGAAAAAATGAGTGGTCGTGTTTGTGTATGGAACATTGAGTCCAACGATTACAGTTCTGGATCTTTACTGGTCAAAGCATTAACAAAAAAAAAAATTATTTTCATGTTCACTCTTCATGAACGATGGAAAATTGCAAAAAACTTTTATATACACTGAGCAAAAACTTAATCTGAATCAGCTGGATCAATGAAGAAATTCAGGTAAATTGCGGTAGTAGTATCATATGTATTTCTCACACCCAGAGTAATCTGTTGGCTGAAATCAGTTGTATCAAACATTATTTTTTCGCCGGGATTTTGGATTGCATTATCACTATGACAATTGAAATCTGTAAAAGCAGGGCAAGTAAACGTGCCACCATCTCTGACATATGTCACATTAAAAGATGGACGGTCGATTTCATAGCTGTTTTCCGCATTATATTGTGCTATAAAAGCCTTCTTGTCATCTGGAAGATCTTCTCCTTGTACTTCGATTTCAACCAACGTTGGTCCCGAAACAAGGGGTTGATAAATCCCTTGGTAACCTACGAATGCATACCCATACCCCGGGCCAAAATTAAACTCATCGGCGAAGCTGGTCGCATTGCTTTGAAGCTGTCTTTTGTTCATGGAAAGCCGTCTTCTAACGTCGGCCGCTAAAAAGAGGGTTAGGGTTGGAGTTGCCGGCGGCGACGGTGGTGGAGGAGGTGGCGAAGACGAAGCCGATGGTGATGGCAGCGGGGGCGAAGGCGATGGCGGTGGCGACGGCGGTGGTGAGGGCGGCGGTGACGGCGATGGCGATGACGATGGCGATGACGATGGCGATGACGATGGCGATGGCGATGGCGATGACGATGGCGAAGGCGATGGCGGTGGAGGCGGTGGCGAATGCGATGGGGGGGGCATTGTTGGAGACGACAGCGGCGAAGGCGGTGACATCATACCACTTCCCGGTTCTTCCACTATAGATTCATATGTTGCTATGGTGTATATTCCACATGTTGTAATTGCGAGAAGTTTAATTAAGTTGAGAAATACTGAAGATAGCATTTTAGTTTTTTCAATAATGAAAGAATTTTTTTTTCGTCGTGTGTGATAAAAAAAAAATTACTACATGTAAAAAATGCAACTTGTCCAAAAACTATTGGGATTTTGGCATGAACCTATCATACAAACAACACCAGACGAATACATTGAAGAAGTAAAAAGCATCGACGCAAATGTGAAAAGTATCGACAGCATTATGAAAGATTCTTTTTCTAAAGCTCATATTGTATGGTTCTTTGCAGATTGGTGTGGACACTGTCGAAATATGCAACCCTTATGGGACGAATTGAAAACAGACGATCGGTTTGAATGGTGTGGAATAAACTGCTCAGAGGATACATCGGTAGCATCTAAGTATGATGTAAGAAGTTTTCCAACGATCAAAGCTTTTAAAAATGGCAAAGATGTAAGTACATTTTCTGACTCACGAACTGTCGATAATTTCCGTGCATTTCTAAGTAAGATCTAAGTAAGATGATTATAGTCCTCCCAGAGCAAAGTGCACAAGACCACCTGTCAAAGCTGCAACGACGAATGTCATTAAAAATCCATTTACTCCGTTGCAATTCTGACAATGGTGATACATAATGTAAATAAGTGCAACAGATACCGTACTTTGCAATAACCCAGTAATTGGATGCTTAAAAATGCGCATCACGTTGATTACAAGTCCAACAACAAGTAATCCTACAATCACATAACATACTTTAGAAGGTTGTTCGTCAACTTGACATTTGTTTTCACCTTTGAGCACAGGCTTGAATTCTTCAAACTTCATTTCGAGTGGGGATGTAAATCTTTTTACAGTTTCCATTAATTATTAACTGGTATGAAAAAAAATTACACCATATGAAAATTTTTTTTATAGTAGTAACAAATGATGCACATATTCGCGTTACATGTATACTCTTTCACTGTAGCGATTTCAGGTGCTCATGGCGGATTAGGCAGAGAGTTGGTGCAACAAAGTTTGCAGAAAAATTGGAAGACTTTGGCATTAGTACGACGCATGGATCCGATATTTTTTCCATGTCGAAACGGATGGTTTACAGATACTGAAGAAACCGAATACTCCATATGTGATTCAAACCTCACCAAAGTGATGTACGATGATTTGAACGAATATGAGTTTGATGCAATTGTGTTTGCTCTGGGTGGCAAACCATTCAAAGAAGATACAACAACAGATATAGTGAATGACATTTGCACAAATCTTCCAAAAACATGTGATAAAGTGTGTTTGGTTTCCGCTTATGGTGTTGGTGATAGTATCACCAACGCCAACATTGGTATACAAATAATGAGCGATTGGTACCTAAAAGATGTATATCAAAGCAAATACGAACAAGAAAACATAGTGGACAAACTACCAATATCCAAATTAATAATAAGACCTCGTGCATTATCGTTTGGCAGGATTCCTTTGAACACCATTGCAACTTCTCGACGGGATTTAGCTTCACAAATTTTGGACTGGATTGAATACAAAGAGATTTGAAAAACTGACATACTCAAAAAAAATTACTCTGTTTCAACTCGTCAGCCAGTGCATGACTCATCTAAAATCGTATGCTGTATTATCGTTAGTTGTTTAAAATAATGAAATTATATTTGCTGAATGCAAATCAATGATAAGTGGTTACAATTATTTAAAAACATTCAATCATACAACAAAAAACATTTACGAAAGTTTTGATATCGGATGTTCACATGAGAAAAAAGCAAAAATATATGTGCATGATTGCAATACATCGTCAAGTAATACTTTTATTGTTTTTAATCCTAGAAACGAATATCTACAAAATTTGTATCATTCGATGGAAGAAATATTTTCGCTGTATCAAACAGCAAAAATATTAAAAACTGATATAAAATTGATGGATGTCGTATTCATAAATCCCAAAACAGTAAACACTAGATATATTGAACTTTTCAAACTTTTGGTACGAAATGTCTACATTCGAAAAAGCATATCAAAAAAATTATGTTATATTGAACCTTTACGAGCATGTTCGGGTTCGTATTTACCATTGAGTTGGTCGCCTATTACTGCTAAAATCGATCTTTTATCATTGGATATTGTAAATCACATGATGCGTAATATTCCCATACAACCACCAAAACAAATATTACTTATGACCAGACAAAGCGCAAATTATCGTAAATTGACAAGAAAATATTTTTTCTTAAAATGCCTAAATAAAACAAAATACAATGTGAAGCTTTTTCAAAACTTGAAAGAAATCACAATGAAGCAACAGATAAAATTAGTCGCAGAATCATACGCATTAATCGGTCCACATGGTGCAGGTTTAACATTAGGTATGTTTTTGCCTCCACGAGGTATTTTGGTTGAAATATCAGATATCCAAAATGTGACATTCCGATCTGTAAATAACATTTATAGAAACATTGCACATTTTACAAATCACAAACATTACTATTTGAATACTTATGAACGGACGTGTAATCGTTTGCTTTCAATTTTATGCTGAAAGTATCGTACTAATTCTTTTCCATCTCCATTACCGTGAAGGAAACATACAGATTTTTTCAAAAGTTTTGAGTATAGTTTTTTATTTTTTATGTAGAATGCTGTACTCTTCATGCGTTGCATCTGTACGCTAAAAATACCTTCTGTATCCAAACCATAATTCAAACGCTTATGGTAATTCAAGTAAATATTTATAAATCGTTCTTGATCGTTTTTGCCTTTCCATTTTTCATGTGTGCTTTTTGTGAATAATTTTACTAGATCTTTAGCTCTACCTCCTATGAATCCACCATTTAAAAATTTATAATCGGGAGAAGCAGTACATGTCAAATCACAATTCATAAATTTATTCCACTCATTTCTTGTATAAAGAGAATGTAGTAATTGAGGAAACTTTTTACAAAGATTACTTGAAACTGGCCAACAACCAGCTTCCGCACCAAAAACTACACTTTTATTCATCTTCAAAAATTCTTCTATTAAATTTCTTTCACATCCTCCCCAAGTTATATCTCGTGCGTCTATGAAAAAGATTACTCTGTCGGGATTTGTATTTTTTGCATAATTTAGGTAAGCATTTTGTCTTTGAGACCAAATATTTTCTTTTCTTGTTATATGATGTGGGGATAAGATTGACACATTGAAAGGTATTGTATCAAGCATAAACTTATTCGTCGTGGTCTCAAACGTTGCTATATTTAACACACCTATGTGTAAAAAATAGAATACAATCATATTGTCAAAAGTAAATTAATTTTCATCATTATTTGAACATACAAAATAACTCATTTTGCTTTGAAAAGTTGTGTGGACTAAAGTCGAAAAAAAAATCTGAATTGAACAAAGTCACGGAAATCATTTTAAGCATCCCAGCGTCATGCAAAATTAGTTGAAAAACTACCAAATTAATAATAAGACCTCGTGCATTATCGTTTGATAGGATCCCCTTAAACACCATTGCAAATTCTCGACTTAAACAATAAATTTTTTTTTTCGAATGGATTATCTTTCAGAGCGAAGACTTCAAGATCAAAGAACTGTACGCAAAGGACTTGAGCGAATTGGGTTTGATCCAATTACATTTTACGCGAATCAACAGAAGATCGACATAACGCTCAAAGTGCTTCGTAAATTTATGGAAGAGTACGAGAAAAACTGTAGTACTCAAGACTTCACACTTACAAATGAACCTGCTAGGAAAGTGTCAAGAGATTCGACATGTTTGCATTTGAACAAGTGAAATTCGTGTTGTTTGATGTACAAACTTTTAGTAACATTCACTGTCAGCAACTATTGGCCCGTGAAAGTTTACGCATTGCATGACACCTAATTGACCATTGTGGTACCAACTTTGCTCAACCTGCCCTTCAGTCATGCAATTTCTGCAACCACTTCCCTCCATACAAGTGTTTCCGGAATTTTGACACATATTCCTATCATTAAGATTATTGCAAGTTAATCTACCACCAGTATTTTGCAATGTTTGGTTTCCAACGCTTATTCTTGAATAATGTGTACAGTGATCGCAACTATTCTCAATTGGCCAACAAACATGACAATCTTGTACAAATAGATAAGGTCTTGCAGGACCGAAAACAGACAATCCCATGGCCGTACTATTGGTCGTACCATTTTCTGCTGCAGTTTCCATGAGTGTTTCGTTTTCAGTTAATGCATATATGGCACACGCAATAAATGCAATTATTTTTATTCCATTCGTAACAAAGTGTGACTTTGATTGTTCAACCATGGTTTTCCATATAGCAATAAATTTAAATTCTCACGACGAAAAAAATTCTCACGACGAAAAAAATTCTCACGACGAAAAATAAAATATTCGACAGAAATAAAAATGATGTACAAGTTTATTTTTCACGCAATATTTGCTTTATTGTATACATCGCCAGCTTTTGCAAATCGTTTAGCTCAATGTCGTATATGTTGGCAAGATCCATTGAATACTATAGACCCGTGCGCTCATTGTAACTATTATCTCGATAATCGTGACCCTGTGCCTACTAGGCACCAGATCTTTAATATAACGCACCGTGGCATAATGAGATGTTATCCAAGAGAAGTTCATGAAACAGAAGAAGGGGTTTGTCATACACTAAGAATGTGTACTTATTATGGACACAATTGTCTAGAAGGACCTGAGTGTCATACCTGTGGCACAGGCGGTTTGAAAAACTACACTCATTATCATAAGCATCAAGCAGTTGCGTTGGAATGTAATCTCATTGAATAAACTTGCATTTTTTTTCTTCAATATTGATAATTGGGTGTAAAGAGATTAATTATAGAAGCTTGCAAAGATGCACTGCAATCCGAATTATAATCACAGCAATTGTGGTGTTGCCATAATTGTTTGATGGTATCACGAAAATTCAGTGCTGGTGAAATTGGTGGTGGGAATAAATACGGCATTGGTGATGAAGGTGGGAGTAAAGGCAACGATGGAGTTGATGCAATTCTACAATCTGACGGTCTTTGAGTTTGCGTTGACACTGAACTTTGAGTAATGTTGCCATTATAGCAACCAAGTATGTACCTCCAATTGTTTGCTGTCGAATTTCCATTACAATAGGGGAGATTTTGATTTACTTGTGCATCTGTCCGGACATGATATCTATATGTTCCGTTTACATTCAAACCATTGCATTCATCTAAAACCGAATCATCAGGTAATGGACCATATATTTCAAATCCATCCATGGCCCAACCAAGGAAAGAGCTTTGATTTGCGTATATATTACCAAGTTCTGATGCGTGATAATGCCAATCTCCACTTTGTGCGGCATGACCATACCAGTATTGTGCATCGAGGATGGATCCGTCGGGTTCTACTGCATTCGTCCCACCGCCTTCTTGAGGACCATAAATTGCAACACCGTTAATTGCGACACCAATTACTCCAAGAGAAGGAAGTTCTGTTTTGATTGACACCGTAGATGGATTCAATGGCATGCGAAATTGCCAATCCTGAGTGCATGGAGAATTCGGATTTCCCACTACTATATCATGATCAGGAATACCGTTCGATTCTATAATGCGTAAACCAGAAGACGGACAAACATAATGTGAGACTTGATTTGCAATAGGAAAATCAGCAGGATACACATATTGTCCATTGGTATTAAAGTTTAGAGATGTTTGACATCCACTTGATCCTCCAAATATAACCGAATTTGATGAACAGGTTGTAAATTGACTCCCAACACCTTTGCCTTTTGCAGACTGGTTCAAGACATACATTGTAACGAGCAACAACATTTAAATAAATTATGAAAAAAATCCTCACTTTATTATATTGTGCTTAGTTAAAATGTTGAATTGCTTTCATATTTTGACGCTTCAATTTACTCCCACAAACATGCCAATCATGGTCAAGCCAATGTCTACATGGCTAGCATACAGAGTCAGAAATACCAAACAAATTCAAGAGTATTTGCCTGAAGGAATGGAATTAGCCCCAATTCGCATCTTATCCGGAGATGCAGCTGAACCTAAATTATTACTCAATATTTACCAAGCAAAAGCTCCATTTTTTCAAGGAGAACGCATAGAAGTTGTAACAATTGTTAAACAAAGAAATAATCCTCGCAACATTCATTTTGTTGTACTGGATTGTTTATCGAACACACTGCATTGGGATCCAATTCATGGTATACGATCACCAAACATGCTTAGCAAATTCCAAACTTCTGAAAATCATCATCAAATCGAATTAAAAAATACGCAAAACTTTTTCTCATTGAATGCATCTTTTGGAGAACGGAAACGTATAACAAAAAGATTCGCAGTGGATGCAAATCGATTATGTTTTTACAGAAATAGTAATGAAGCTATTGAGTTAAAATTTGATGAAGAAGAAGTCATGAAAGATGTGGTTTCCTTGTCCAAATTGCAGCTCAATACTAATTTGTGGAAATCTTTTCGTGGAAGATTAACGCATAGCTTTTTGCATCCGCATTCAATGAAGTTTGTATGCAATTTGAAAAATATATGTGATTAAATTGTATTTTTTTCGATGCAGTGTATCTACAAATGTTTCACTCAACACAAGTTAAATGTAGAAATTTACATACCTGAGTGGACTCAAGCTCGAAATATTGCAGGCATTATAAGAACTGCAACCATCATGGGATACAAAGTATACATTGGTCCAAGCACCGAATATACTAGACTTATCGCAAAGCATCGCGATACCATCAAACATTGTGTGATGGGTGCAGACGATTACCATGTAGTCGTCGACATGAAACATTTTTTACAAGCAAGATGGCAGATTATCATTATGGAATCGGAAGATTTTTGGAAATCAAGGAATGAATTTGCTTACTCTATTTATAATGTTCCGGTAAAGCAATCTGAATGTACCCTTGTCTTTGGAGATGAAGGAAAAGGAATACCTTCATGTCTTTGGGAAAATTTAAATCATTATATTCCATGTTTTATACCTCAATCAAGTTCTGCAAGAAATACTCGTGCTAATGTATTTCGAAATAATGTATCGTTTAATTTAAATAGTGCAGCCACACTTTCAATGGGGATACTTACATCTCTACACGGTAACTGTTTGTAGATAAATATTAGAGCCTTCCTTATCATCACGTATTCATACTAGAATATGTTTCCGTTTGTCGTGCTTCTAACAACTGATGATCAAGCACATGTGTTCTACAGGTAAGAATAATTACCACTAAAAAAAGTACAGCAATGGTTATCGTATGCAACATAAAAACGGGCACATCATGACCGTAGGTTATTTTTGTTATATTATTCGATGAAACGAGCTCAACCGTTTCATGAATAGCATACGACATTCCAACGCATGCAATAAGGCATATAAAAGCACATGACAAATTCCAGATGGTGCAAATTTTCATTTTTCAATTTTTTTTTTCGTCGATTTTCGTCGATGACGCCATACGAATTTGAAAGTTTCTTTGACTATAACACAAACTCCTATGAAAGCATCTAGCGATCGTAACATTATAATATCATATTTTTTCTTGACATGTGTAACAATGTCTAACACAATGTCAGTCAAATAATTGCGTTCAATCACTGCAATTATTATTATCTATTACATGTATAGGAGTAAACCGCTGGGAATTCTCGATGTAGAGATTACGAACTAGAATTTCTAAAAAAATTCATAGTTTTCGGTTCTTTGCGGACGTCAAGCACCATTAGCTCAGTTGGTCAGAGCGTTGGTCTTATGAGCCGAAAGTCGCGAGTTCGAGCCTCGCATGGTGCAATCTTCACAATCATTTTTCATATACAATGCATACTTAAACAAAACATATGGATCCTGACGTAGTGCAAACATCATATGTTTCATCGCATCGTCACGACTCAGTTGCTTCAAGTGAACAGCATTCAGTACAACATGAACTGTATTCATATCCTCTTGTGAAATCGTAGCTTTATTTATCATTGCATATATTTCCTGTGCATTAGGAATTACAAAAAACGAAACAACATCAGAAACATCTTGAGGTGTGCTTAGCATTTTTTCGAAAAATTTTTCGGTAATGGTAAACTTCATTCTTCTTCGAAACAAGTGCACTTATAACGACCCATCCCCCTTCATGTGTCCGCGGTGTTTAAAACCTCACTGGATTGGTAAAACATGGATAAAGTGTTGCTTTAAGCAAAAAAATAAATATCTAAAGCACCGTCAGATTTCTAACTACCGCAAGGCAATCTGAATTAGCAGCGCGCATCGCTTTGCGGAGTGTTGCATCATTGTCGCCGCTGGTGAGTTGAGGCTTCACAGTTCATGCAACAATTTCTTCAAGTCAGTACAAGCTTTCGCAAAGTTTTTAACGAAAAAATACAAGATGCAATTACATCGCCAACATTATTATGCAGAAACACAAGTTTTTCCATGAATCATAGTCAGTAGTTCCTGTGTACATCTATAATCGACCCAAATTGTAATGAATACAAAGCGGTGATTGAAAAACACATGACACACAATCATACTGATTTTACGAAAGAAAAATTTCCATGTTTATGAAAATGCTCCGTCTGCTTCTTTTTATTGCGCTACCATTTGTTCAAGCAGGATGTTCATCATCGAAAGTTTGTTTAACATTAGAGGATGAATTGAAGGATAAATTGGAGGATTATGAAGAAAAAAGGAAGGAGAGACTTGAATGTCAAACCTCAATGGAGGATAATCTTGCATACGATCGAGTTCTACATGCTTTAGGATTAGCAAAAGGCTTCTGTAGATCATTCATTGAACTTTGTTCGGCAAGTTCTGAAAAACGAAAATCTTGCATAGACTCGGTTGCATTTTTTATGAATAAACTAATACAGGAACCATATGCGAGTATGTCAAAATCTGATCAATGGAACTTTTTTGTGAAACGCTGTCAATTTGAATCAAAACCGCCAAAAGTCAAATCTTTTGATGAAATATCAAAACCAATACTATATATTGATGGAGACGGGGTGGGGGCTCTCGATGGAAGCGCGGCGGGGGCGGCGGCCGATGCGGCCGAGGCGGCCGAGGCGGCCGATGCGGCCGAGGCGGCGGGGAGGGCGGCGGCGAGGGCGAGAGCGTTAGTGTGGCAAAAAGAACTGTTTACTTGGTTACAAAATCATCTCTACAGCAAACTTGATGATGGAACTATCGTGCCGGCAGCTAAGCATCCTGAAAATGTTTTGACGAACGTTGTCGACTTTTTTGATGGGCGATTCGGTGATTATACGTCTTGGCCTGATTCTTTAGATTCTCTGTTTTTTCCCATCGATGTTCCCTTGGGAATTAGTACGCTTACAAAGATGACTACAGAATTTAGAACAGACGATCAAATTTTATCTTTAGGAAAGGTTTTAAAAAAATATAAACGTGGTCATAGTTTATATTTTGATTCCCCTGACTATTTAACATTTAGCCCCACCGATCCGTATTCAGCAATGCCTCAATTAAGACAAGAAGCAATTCCTATGAAACATATACATAGGATACATATTAAGATCAGAGATGAGAGGACACTGAAATCACTAGTTTCACACCTGAAATTTTTTACATATGGATACACTCTATTGCCTGGTGGGGGAGACAATTTGCGTCCAGGGTCAGACTTGTATGACAATATTCTTCCGAATGCACACATTTGGAAAATGATTGTACCGGATTATGTATTTATGACGCAAACTGGGAACTTCGCGAATAAATGGCGGATTGTATTAGATTCTTTATTTTGGAAAAAATATGTAAATATAGAACTTAATAACGAAAGGTCGCCAGATGAAAATTATCAAACAATTCGGACTTTAAGGGCAAATCCGGTTTTCAGTTTAAATATTTGGAATATTTTCAAATTTACTATGAATCGATATATCGATTACCAAATACAGATTAAGGCTGATGCCCGTTTAGCTGAAAAATTTGATAAGTTAGGTACCCGATATCTTTATATTGTAGATGATAGGTCTGAGACTTTTGAGACTCCAGGAGATCATCTACATTATATGTCGGCTTACTTTTCGACGGACGACCTAGGACAACGCAATCGCCTTATGCTTGATCAATTTACTAGTGGTATGTGTCGAAATAATAAGAATCTAGTGATTGGTGTGCGCTACTCACAAAGTATGAACATTATTTACAGGTTAATAATACAAAATCAACATTTTCACATTTGTCAAGCTAATAGCGTTTCTTTTGTCATGACTAATTGTGAAATGATGGATGAATCTTGCACTAATAAATATGATTATAAAGAAACTGCGATATGAAACATATCGATGCTCCATAAAGAAACAAGAGGTCACATAATTATTTTAATGCATCTCTTCTTATGCTCTCCAATTCATCTTGGATTGATTTTTCTCTTTCGTTTCTTGTCTGAATAATTTTTTCATCAATTGACATGTTATTTTCTTCATGTCGGATAAGGTCTTTCAGAGCATATTGGACTTTTCGCGTGATTCCTTTCATTTCATCTTTATGAAACATTCCAGATTCATATAATACTTTTTTCCATGGGTACTCTACACTACCTTTTACCGGAAACTTAATGATGTATCGATATACATCCACATGTGAGTCGGGTAGATTATGAGATTTGTATCGCACCGCTCTATTTATGATTTGCCGTTCATCTTGAATATTTTCTGCTGGTTCCATAATATGTACAACATCAACGCGCTTAAGATCAATACCTTGACCACCCGCATCCGTTATAAATAAAACTCCGGATGGACATCTGTTAAATTTCAGTATGTTAATTGCTCTGTCATTTGTAGACATATCTCCCGTTACTTGAAACGAACTTTTTTTCCCAATATATTCCCATAGTGATTGTAATGATTTTACACCGGTGTCCCGTCGAGATGAGTATACTATTTGCTTTTGTGACTTCTCTTGACAAAAAGTCATTTGTGTCAAAATCATCTGAAACTTGGGAGATGTCTTTGGATCAGAAGGAAACGGGTTATTCGAAATAGCTCGCAACATTGTGTTGTATGTATTTTTGGAGGATGAAACTCTTGTTCGACACTCAGTTTCGTTTTCCAAATGTATGGAGAAAGTCTGTCTTCGATTTTGCATGTATAAAAAACATTGCGCCCAAGACATATGACAGAATATATCGTTTTCGGTAACTTTAGGATATTTCTTTGCCGATTTTGCATCTGTCCTAGGATCATAAAAGAAGACCCTGTTTGATATATTTTTTCTCACCATCATCTTGTTGAACGCATCTCGTTCAATTTTGGCATCATGCACAATTGGTGTGCCACTCAAGAATATTACGCGTTCACACTTCAGTATCATATCCATCCAATTGAGCATTCGAATTGATTCTTTATGCCATGCATTTCTAAATCGATGTGCTTCATCTACTATAGTCATATCAAAATGCTGCGGTGACGGTGCTTCATCTTTTTCCATGAATTCATAATGAATTATAGTAATCTCAACCTCTTTGAAATCTTTGGCATTGCGGTGTAATACCTTCTCTGCTTCTTTTTGCCATTGTGTTGTTGTGCTTTTATCACAAATAATTAAAACTTTGCCAGGAGTTTCAAGAATTTTCATGCACATTAAAGCACCAATTGTTTTGCCACTTCCCATCCCCCAGCATATGTATATAGGAAATGATTCATCGTTCAAACGCGACAACAATTCTTTTTGATGAAACAATAGTCTTAAAGGCTGACATGATTTTTCTGTATCGTTTTCATTATTTGAAACGCGTATCATTAATTCAATCACAAAAAAATAAATGTATAATATTACCGCCGAATTTAGGGAAAAAATCGGTCAGTAATAAGTAAGTATTTTTTTTTCGATGAAAGCAGAAGAGGTTGCAGAAATTGATGCTTTAAAAAGGACAAACATCTTGTTAAGAAAAAGCTTGACACGATATGAAGAAAGAATGTCTCACCTTAAAATAAACTCTAAAATTGTTCTCCAAGAAATACTCACCAAAATATACTCGCACTATCATAAACATTTAAAAAAAGACGTAAGTGTACTTAATGATTTTTATGTTATAGACAAGCACAAAACATGGCATACACTTCCAAAGTCTATCAATGTGCACATTGAGAATATATTGTACGGATTCCAACAGTTTGTGAAAGTCGACTTCAATGGAGCGGAATGCGAAATATCATTGCACCCAAAGTTACTAGATGATGGATTTCCTCTTATTTTGCTGAAGCATGGCAAGGAAACATATAAAATTAGCAAAAGAAAAGAACATTCCACCCATATGCATCTCTCAGCATTTCAGCCCATGATACAAGGATTTGTATCAGATACTGAAACAACAAAAAGTTTGCTGATGCGTTTGGACTCTGATTACTGTATTGTGTGTGGAGATCCAATTCTTGAACAACTATCTGCTTTATGGTTGGGGCGAGATTCAAGCGATCCTTGTCAATGTAGTCTTTTCGTGGACGGTACAAATATGAAGACATTTTTACAGTTGCTTGACACAAATCCGAATGCAAAATGCTCTTTTGTGCTCTCTGGACAAACTTGTTTATTGGCTTACATAAATGTTGTGGATGCAGACAATATACCGCTTATAACCTTATCCGTAGGTTGTGTGACATGAAATTCCTTAGGTTGTAGACGCGTACATTTTGTTTCACCATGTGATATTCGATGTGGATGTAATTTTTTTATATTATTAGTTGTAAATATGTACGACTCTCATATTCATATAGGAAGTTGTCTTTTAGAAGAAGAAAAACAAAGACACAACTATTGGGTCCTCACCGATTGTTTTTTGGACGGTGAAAAAGAGTTTGAAGAAAAATGTCGAAGATTTGACGAAAGAGCTCAAAAAAATAAAAATTTCACTCTGTCACAAATTCGTTTTCTCTTTGAAACGCCAAACGACTGAACGGTTTCAAATTCATTTTTTTTTCGAATGCAAATGCTGGATGGTTTTGTTATCATGTCTGAAGAAGAGCGTTTGCGTCGCAAAAAACTTCGCAAACGTCCAAAAATGATTGAACTTGCTTACAAATTGGGATTGTTCGAATACTGAACAACGCGATGCGTCTGATTCGGTTACTTTCTTACTATACATTTTATGAATCTAATTTGATTTGAACATGAAATTAGAACTGAATAAATTGTTGAAATTCTTCGCATTCGGCAACACATAATCGCGAAATGACATATCCACTCCGAACCATTCAATAATACCATTCCACATTGATTCATATGATGTTTTAGGAATAAATCTTCCTCGCTTGGTCGCGTACACATTCTGATCCGTATAATTTAAATTGTCATAATACGTGCCAAAGAATTGTGACCCATTGACATTTCCTCCTAAAATTGCCATGTTACTCGCCCATCCGTGATCACTGCCTCTTGAATTCGTGGTAAGAGTTCTCCCAAAGTCGGACAATGTCACAATCACAATATCATCCCAAACGCTCTTGTTTTTCATTTCTGTGACGAATGCACGTAAAGAATCTTCGATGATTGAAAATTTTTCGGATACTACTTCTTTCATATTTGAATGCGTATCAAAACCGCCAATTTGCGTGAAAAACATATCTCTTTCGGAATCAAGTTGTGAACGAACATCAATGACTCGTGCAACATTTTTCAATTGCTGGCCAAAATTATGTGGATGGAATGATGTTTGGACATTGGAATACGATAGTTTCTCATTCATTGTTGTGGTTACATTCAAAGCTTCTAGAACAGAATCGTAAAATGTGTTGGCAAATTCTGAACTGGATTTGTACTTGCTTAAATTTTGAATATTTTCGACAAAATCGTCATAATTGAATCGATCAACTCCTGATTTTCCTAATATTTTGGGAGGAGAGTTGCCTTCTAGAATCTTTTGATTTCCAGCAATTGAATAAACCGATGTTTTGTAAGGTGATTGTTGATTTTTGAGAACATCCGAAATTCTTCCAAAGACACCTTTTGCCGAAAGAGAATCTGCAAATCCGTTTTGAACACATGTTCTCTGTGTATTATGTGAAAATAAACTGAATGGTTTTTTCTTAAGCTTGATATTATTCTTATTCAAAGGCTCTGCCAATACTCCAATACTGGGCAAGAACGCAGCGTCGCTGTCGTTATAAAGTTCTCTTAAAATGGGCAAATCTGGATGTATTCCAAACACATTACATGGCTGCGAACCATTCGGTACACGTATTTGTAAAATGTCATCTTTGGCTAAAGCTAAAGCACTTGTCCCACCTCTTCTTTCATTATATGAGGCATACATATCGTGTGTATGACATTCTGAATGTGGAACAATTAAATTAAAGGAATCACATCCTCCGTGTAAGAATACGACAACTATTGCTTTATAGGATCGATTTTGACTTTGTACATCCTCTGAAGTTGGTGGTTCTTTATCTGTCAGCACATTATTATTGGTTGTATGGAATTCGGCAGAAATAGAAAGTAATTCTTGTGCTTTGCGCAAGCCCGCGTAAGATAAATCCGTTGAGTAGGCTTCGTGCATAAGATTTTTTGTTAAATTATCTAATCGTCCACCTGTCAACAATAAATTCAATTCTTCAATTGTTTGATTCGGATCTGAAATATTATCAGGTTCATAGTTTAGCCAACCGTCGGCGGTGGTCCTTGAATTAGGAACGATATTCAGATTTTTTTGGCATCGGTACTCGCTTTTTAACAAAGTGCTACCGAATCCGTCGTTGCATTTCGTCAGACCAAATCGAATCAATGATATAAAACCTCCTAAATATTTGATGATAGCTGGTGTAGTTCTGATTTCAGATTCTGGTGAAACCAATCCCATTTCTTGCAATGCTCCTGATGGTTCATAATCCGGAGTGAAAAAGTTGAAAACTGAAGGCGAATCGAATATCATTTGTCCTAAGTCGTTTTCCAAATCATGAAATTCGATTTCTCTATTATCTCTCGATTTATATTCCAGAGATCTCATTATATGCATCAGAGTATTTACTGGTTCTCTCATTTGACCATGCGATGGGTCAGCATCTAGAATAATATCCCTTGCTTCCCTATCTAAAAGCACGGCAACGATCAAAGCATGCATATCACCATATTCACCAGAATACACGGTTCCATTATAAGTGCCTGTAGAAAATGCAGTTGCGACTTCTTTTATATAGCGTGGACTTGGATTCGATGTTGTAAATCTCTGAATGATTTTGTGGGCTATAAAAGGCGGCATATTTTGATGTGTGAAAATGTGATGAATCAATGCATCTATTTCGTTTTCTGCATCTCGACTTGTCGCCTCTGTTTTAATAAACGACACAAAATGAGGAGGATTTCGGAATGAAAAGTTTGATCCAGGTATACTGACAGTATGTCTTGTATTCTTAAGATAATACACAAACGATGTGTTTCTAACCACTTTAAAGATAGTATCTTCATCAACAACACCATTTTTAAGCCAAATTTCTATCGATTGATTCAGACATTGTGGCAAATGACATAACGAATATGTAGAATTTGGCTCGAAAGCTCCGATACGTAATTCATCTTCTATGTCTTGCAATTGTGGAATATATGACAGATCGTATACTCTTTCGGAGTGGACAGTAACATCACATACACACGTTTCACCTAAAACAACACAATCGTTGTTACAATTAGAATGATACGAAGGAAACGACGCATTATTCCATCGCACTCTAAACGCAGTATTTGAGTATTCTTTGTAATGTCTTACATCACTTTCATTATAAATCAGATGAACGGACCCATCAAGTTCAACTTGAATTTTTGCGGTACATGTATCATTCATCCATGAAAATATTTGTCTTTTATAGCCACATGCATTATTCAAATTCTTGAAATAATCACAAATCACAAGACTATTGTTCAGACAGGTATCAATTGCGTCATAAAATGTGAACCTCTGTAATTGATGATCACAGTATTCCATTCCGTTAATTCCTGTATTACAACAAGCTGCTCCTGCAACTCTAAACCTAGGATCAGAACACATGATCTCATCAACAGCAATCTTATCTTTGATTTGATAATATACATCTGAGAATGTCAATTCAACACATGGAGGTCGTATGTATTCATAATACACTAAATCTCCGTCAGTATCATTAATTGCAATGTAATCAGCATCGTAACAAACTTCTAGATCATTACATTCGATATCGTTTGTCAGAGTCAAATTTTTATGGAATTGACAACGAGAATTATTTAGGTTACAAAATGAATTGTATGCATGCGAAGAATTTTTCAAGATGACAGAACTCTCTTTTGTGATGTAACCAGATAATTTGTACTTCGCTCCTTGTTTCAAGAAATGTCGAGGTGGCAAATCTAAGCACAACGGATATGAATCACCTATGTAATGACTATTTAGATCAAGCTTTGGAAATGCATCTCGCCATTGTGCATTAATTTGCAGAGGATCAACTTCATTATTTGCGTTAAAGCTTTCAATATTTCCTCGTATTGGTTGTAAATCTAATCCTGTCCATATTCGTGCAAAATCTCGTATATCTTCATTATCATATGTGTCTATTCGTTCACCATGTTCATTTAATTGGTATGTGCCATTCATATGTAACTTCCATAAACCGATTGTAAACAGTTGCATGAATTCACGTGCGAAGTTCTCGTCCGGATAAGATGAACTTGCAACAAATCCCTTGTTTTTTCTAAAGGTCAGCCAAGCAGACATGAGTGGCGAAAACGATATTTCTTTCAACAATGTTTTGAGATTACCAAATGCATTGCGAATTAAAATATCCATGTATGTTAGCCAAGGTTCCATTAAATTTTGGTTTGTTGCATCAAAACCAACTACGTATGTTTGAATTAAAGCCCATGCCATTCTTTGACGCAACTGATCCATGGATTTCAGTGCCACATTCGTCCAAACAACACTTCGCCCACGTTTTGTTGCGTATCTTCTGTATAATGTCGAAAAGCCATTATAGTTTTCCGTATTTAGATATTTCAAGTATTTATGATCTAAAAAGGGATTACTTTCGACTTCACCGGGTGAACCACATGCAATTAAATCATGTTTTGGCGCACTTACTATATACGAGTTAAATACCTGAGCTACATCGATATCTTTAATACTACTTGGTAAGTCATTGAAATCTATGACATCGAAATAGCGGCCAATGTATATGAGCGCGTCATTTGAATCTCTTCTCCATCGCGAATGTACATTTTCATACATTGCATCCAATGTAAATGTATTAGTTTCAGCAGGTTTCTTTATGGGATGCCGACGACCGTTTGACAAAGCTGCATTATTACCGTCGTAACGAACAGTATAAAATGTGAAATCATATACATTTAGATAATTTTCATGAACATGCTCATAACATAAAGATCCATTGTTGATTTTAGTCTGCAATGGAATGTCAGAACTTTCACATGATAAATATAAATCTTTTATAAACGGATTAGTGTCATTTGTATTTTTTATGGAATCCAATATGAGCTGTCTCATAGTTTGATTGAGTGTAGTGACATTTGTGCATGGATTATAATGAATTTTCCATCTTGATACGGAAGAAGCACATGCCAAATCTCGTACAGGGATATTTTCTACTCGATACATGTATCGTTTGGATATTCTATAAAATGTCTGGAATGTTGTACTATTTAGATGCAGAGGAGCTGATGAATATGTGGAAGGAGCACAGGAATTCTGAATCTTACATGTGTCCCTATTCACAAAAGTTTCCGGTGCATTCAGACAAATATTTTCATTCTGAAATATTCTATTTTTTGTTAAAACTGGATCCGGATCATTCAAGGTGTTTTTGTATGATTTCAAAGACAAATCAAATTCATGAATAGTATTATTGAATCTTATGAATGTGATATTATTTGAACATAAATGATGAGAATGATTTAATACTGCCACATCTGATTTCAAATATGACATCTCATATGTTCCCAATTGAACAATATGTATTCCTTCAATATTAACATTTTCCACTTTTGATTTAACAGAACTTGAATTTATCAATTCAACGGTACCTCCCAATTTTTCCACAACTTCTATTATGGTGAAATTTCCAGTTACAAAAGAATTTGACACATATGTTGTATTTGTACGTAATATTCCATCCACAATACATTCAATACGATTGTTTATAATGCGAACTTCTAAGGGTTTGCCGCGATCTGTTCTAGTGAATGCATATGTATGATATCGTGCACCAATATCACACGGTTTCATTATTATTCCTTGATTCATTGGTCCAGGTGACCTTGGATTACTTCGTTCCCTATAATATGTTCTCAATAAAGACACAGGTGCGCTAATTTGAGATTCAATCCATTCTTTCAATGCATGGTTGTATCCTAAATATTGTATACGAAATGATAAGTTATAAATTTCATTTTTTGTTGGGCCGAATGTCGACTGTATTAAAAATTTTGCGGCGGTTTTATTTGCATTTACATCTTTAGACGTATTTGCATATTTCGTAATAATATAAACTTTTCCATCGTTTGGTATTTCAAGTAATCCATTTGAAACATTTAGATTTACAGGAAAAGTAGACTCCCAATCATAATTATTGTACGAACGAGCTCCTGGTTTTCCAGGTGAACTGATATTATAATCAATACCACCTAATCTTCTTCCACTTGTACTATCTGTAGTATCATACTGTGATATAATATAAATATCATTCTCAGTAGATGGTAAGTCCCAGACTCCATTCGGCAACGCTAAAGGAAAGCTTGCATTAGATGATAATGTATTTACATGATAAGGCTGTCCAGGGGGTGGAGGGGGTCCAGTAAGGAAAATTCCGTCTTCATTCTGGTCACCGCCTCCGTTATTTCCTCCGTCCACGCCGACGAAGAAAGCTGTTGGCGAAGACATTATTTTTTGAACGATTTGCTCGATGCATTTGTCCATGATAATAGATGCTGAAGAATTCTCTGGCAAAAGGAATATATTTGTAATCAGCTCATGAAAGCAATCAGTTGTAACAATAGATGGTTTTTTATATAAGAGTACACAATCTCCTGCAGAAGGTCTTCCATCATTTGAAAAGTCCATATTCAAACTTGCGGTGGTGCAGTTTGATATTGGAGGAGATTGTGGTGGAGATGGATTAGGAGGTGGATTTGAAGGTGGATAGGCAGGTGGATAGGGAGGTGGATAAGGAGGTGGATAAGGAGGATGATGTGGAGGATGGTTTGGAGGAGGAGTTAAAGGTGATGGTGGAGGAGAAGAAGGAGGAGAATAAGGAGGTGGATAAGGAGGTGGATAAGGAGGTGGATGAGGAGGTGAATACGGAGGTGGATAAGGAGGTGGATAAGGAGGTGGATGAGGAGGTGGATAGGGAGGTGGATAAGGAGGTGGATAAGGAGGTGGATAAGGAGGAGGATGGCTTGGAGGAGGAGATAAAGGAGGAGGAGGTGATGGTGGAGGAGAATAAGGAGGAGAATAAGGAGGAAGATAGGGAGGATGGCTTGGAGGAGGAGATAGAGGAGGAGGAGGTGATGGGGGAGAGAAAGGAGGAGGATACAATGGGGGAGGAGACAAAGGTGGAGGAGGTGATGGTGGAGGCGACAAAGGTGGGGGAAAGGAAGGCGGAGGAGGTGATGATGGAGGAGGAAAAGGGGAAGGTGATGGTGGAGGAGACAAGGGAGGAGAGGGAGGCAAAGGAGGAGAGGAAGGTGGTAAGTAAGGTCGTTCGCCACAATCAGCGCAATCGTGACCATACGAACAAATATTTGAAATTGCACTTGGTCCTCCATCTTCACATACTGCATTATTTGCGAATATCATACAATCATTCAAACAAATACTCAAAATAGACGGCGAGGAAGGTACAGGTGGCAAATGTGGTGCAGGTGGAGGAAGATTTGGAATAGGCGGTGACATTGGACCGTAACAGGATTGGTGGTAATCAAAGTCACAGTATCGACAGTATCCGTGACTGGTGTTATAACACGATGGACCTGGACAGTTTATGTCATCGGGAACGCAATTTTGTCCATACAAGCAACTACAATGTGATCCCGCACCACAATGATACGGAGAAATGTATGCTTCATTGTCACAAGGTAATGCACCACATGCGTCACAAGTTCTACAGTAAGTGTTGATTGATGCTATGTAATTGCAGAAAGGCCACGCATTAGTTTGACACGATGCATCCGGTATACATGATTGACCGGGACAATATGAGAAGCACGATGTATTAAAACCATTATAATACAGGACAAGAGGAACAGATGGCGGTGCGGGTGGTTGACTCGGCGACGGTATATTTGGTGGAGGGATTGATGGTGGAGGTGGCGGATTAGGAGGGTTGCCTGGAAGTGGTGGATGTGCTGGCGGTGGACTTTCTAAAACACATGGAAAATATGGACTATTTGTTTCTTGATAGCTGCATCGCCGACATAATGTTGTGTTTTGTAAAAAACATCCGATACCCGGACAGCTTCCGTCGTCCGGTACACAATTATACCCTGGACATGAACATGTAGTGTTTCCTCCACCAAAATATGGAGAAAGAATTGTAGGAGGTGGTGTATTAGGTTGTGGAGGTTGATTTGGATATAAAATGCAGGGAAGGTACGGATCATCAGACAAGTATTTACAATGTCTACATTGAATTATACTGTCATTGTATAACTGTGGAAAACAGTATGTATGATTAGGACACAACAGGTTGTCGACAACACAATTTCCGCTGCATACGCAGGGACCATTACCTCCTTGATAATATGGCGTATTTGGCGGGGGTGGAGGATCAAGTGGGGGTCTCGGTGGATTAGGTGGCGTTGGTGGTGGTAAATTGCGACAGTATTCACCTCTAATACATTCATTACTAGCCGCATTGATACTACAAAATTGTACAATTGATTCACAAGTGTCGTATCCTAACGAATTATTAGAACAATAACGACACGTTGATATAGTTTCACCTTGCATAAAGTAGCAACCTGGGAGGGACGAATTCGTTGCACAACGACAATCTGGGGTGCATTGATGCACCCCGCAGTCACATCCATTTTGAATAAATGTGAATGGAGGTCTTGGGGGTGGTGGACTTGGCGGAGGTAAGGCAAAGCCACATAGATGATAAACTGTTTGTGAATCTTGAATATCACAATGTTCTTCGTTTAAACCGTGATCAAAGCATGTTGAACTTCTTTGTAAACCAATCCACGCATTATTTATATTACTGAAAGAACGAGTTAAACAACATCGATTGTTTGAAGCATTCGCGTTTTCGCAAAACTGACCATAAGCGTTATCACTGATTTCAGGCCAAATACCAACTTGAAAGCAAGTAGAATTACAACTAGACCACAAACTCCAACTTGAGGGTGCATTTGGTGGTGGAACTATTGGTAAAGGTGGTGGAGAAGGAAGAGGTGGAAACGGAGAAGGAGGATTAGATGGGGGATTTTTTGGAGGAGGAGGGGGGGTAAGGGGTGCTGGTGAAGGATGTTGTGGAGAATTATAAGGCAAGCGCGGAGAAGGTGGTATAGGCGGCGGCGTTGATGGAGATGGCGGGAATAAAGGTGGAGCAATAATATTTGTAACCGTTCTGGATGTCACATTAAGTCGATCTAGAACACGACTCATTATATTTGATGCATGAGAACCTGTGTTTCCGTATTGCGAGAATGTAGCACGAATCGTTGAATTTACAACGGTGGATGTTATATTTGGAATTGAAAATGCAGAAGAATTTTGAAATGGTTTTGGGATGCGTCCCGCGCTATTCAGAGGACACGTTACTACAATCGTATTCGTCGCGTTAGCAAGCTGTAATCTTCTGCGCGTCGTATTTTTCAAACGACACACGCATGTAGGATTCGATTCTTGTAAATATAAAATTGCGGTATTTACATCGCTAGATACAACAATATCTGAACTTTGTCTTAAGTCCACAAAAGATTCAGTTGTCACTCCAACTTCAGTATACAGTTCCTTTATTAATTTTGTAGAGGAGACTGCTGAAGTTAGCAAATGTAAAGGAATGTCATCTGTTTCTGTAATAGTCACGCTTCGAACGGGGGAGAGTGGGGATGGAGGAATCGAAGGAGGTGGAGGAGATGGAAGTGGCACATCCGGTGGTTCGTATGGGAGTGGAGGCGAAGGAGGAGGCATGTGTGGTGGTTTCGATGGCGGCTGATGTGGTGGTTGAGACGGAGGAGACTCTGGTGGAGAAGATGGAGGTGGCGGACTTGGCGGATAAAAAGGTGGATTTAGAGGAGGTGAAAAGGGTGGTGCACATGGTGGGGGTGGTGACGGTGGTGGTAAAGGTGGACTTGAAGGTGGTGAAGCAGGAGGCGATGGTGGAATAATTGAAATCCAATTATATTGATGATACCTAATTCCACAGAAGTCCCACATGGTGCTCAAATATTTACCAACAGTTTCTTCTGAACGATGTACATGCACTTTCCATGCATTATCATCGTAATATGTTGAGAATGTTGATGAATTTGAAGTCAGTATTATGCGCGATTGCAAAAGATCGTTGTCTTTAATTGATTCTTTCTGAAGATCGCTTGTATATAATTCAATATCAACAATTCCCTCGTCACCTGCTAAACGTAAATCGCTTGATAATTGACCTCGTATATAATTCGATTCTTGTTGTATATTTACATCTGTTACAATATGCGTAACGATTCCCATTATTTGAACCGTGTCATCCGATACATTTACATTTGCAGTAACATGTGTAAACGGACTATTTTTTATACGAATCACAGTTTGTCCCGCGTTGTGACCAACCAAGTAGTTATTGTAAACTCCGGCAACAATTGTGTTCGATGACTCGAATTCGACATAATTACTTATATCAATGCCGTCAGCGATGCATTTTATTCGAGTGAATTGATAACCGCATCTTGGAGGTGGAGAAGGTGGTGGTGGTGTTGGAGGAGGAGGTGATGGTGATGGTAGTGATGGTGGCGATTTTGGTGGGTCACTTGGTGGTGGAGGAGATGGCGAAGGTGGCCGAAGAGGTGAAGGAGGTGGTGGTAATGGTGGTGGCGGTGGTGACGGAGGTGCAGGTAGTGACGGAGGTGGTGACGGAGGTAGCAATAAATTACAATAGCACAAAGGAACTGCACTTCCCGAAACACTGGTATTACAGTATGCATTTATGTGACATGCAACTCCACTACTCCAAAAACAGTCTGGTGCGTCAAGAAAAGGAATCGCTACATTAGATATATGTGTATGAGAAGACAATCCAGTTTGACATACTTGAACACCGGCTTCATCCCATGCATTTTTCAAAGAATCACAACTTGATGGAGTGCATGTACTACATCGATAAGACAATTGTGTTTGATATTCATAATCATCACATCGCGCATTAAAATATGTACACGTATCATCACATGTATAGATAGAATTCTGAATATGACCCATCGATCTCCATCCGGGTAAAGATAAGGGTGGAAATGGATGCGGAGGTGCTGGTGGAGGTGGTGGATAAGGTGATGGTGGAGGTGGAGGATGCGGCCATGGAGGTAACGGACTTGCACTTGGTGGAGGTGGCGGGGGTGGAGATGGGGGTGGTGGCTTCGGATTCGGTGATGGCGGAGGCGGCTTTGGATTTGGTGGCGGTGGGGGAGGATCATGAAGGACAGATGGTTGCTTACAACAATAAATATTCCATGAGTTCCCACCTTCCCATGTCACGAAACCGTTTATGCCACTTGCAGCACTTCCTTGATAACACAAACCTCCAGAATAATGACATCCCGGCCCACTATACATATGAGAACACAAACTATATGTGGTATAACTGTTCCCATTACACGAAATATGATTAGTGCCTATACTTGATCCATCTGGTCTACCACCCCAACCGGGTGGACTGCCACAGTTGACCGAAGATACAAATCTGTATTTCTGTTGACGTGGAATATTTGGACAAATACTACTTGATTGACAATCGGATGGATTCCAACCGCAATAAAACCAATGACCCGAATGACCTCGACTTCCTATTTGTATTTGATTTGTATCGAATTGTTGCAAATTGATATCCGTAACATGTAAATCCAGAGTTGCAGTTGGGCCAATGAGATGAAGCGATATGTAAGTTGAAATATACGATCCTAGTAAATGCACATAATGCAACCCGTTTTCATTAAAAGAATTTGAAGTGTGTAATGTCTGAATTGACGATCCCATTATAATTGAAGAGTTTGCATCAACATCCAAATTTCGAAAATATTCACTTACAGTCCCATTCTCATATACTTGTAAGATGTTAGTTTCAATACTTTGATTGTTACTATTTACATATGATGTAATTATTTGTGGATAATTAGCAAAATTGAAATATTTTACTGAATTCCTTCCTCTTACTGTATTATGTCTGTTTGTAAGTATATCAGGTACATCTTCAGTCAATAAAGTAACACTAAACGGAGCACTTGTAATATTCAACGAAGCCGATGAAGACGATTCTGCCATAATTGCAATATTTGTTGACTGTACTATAGGAATACTACATATTCCAATCAAGGCTACATATCCGCTTGAAAATATAAAATTCTGTGGAGAAGGACAAGGAAACTCATCTCTATATTGAATGTTTGCTCCTCTATATACAAATGCGGTGAATGTATACGAATCAACATTTACATTATTATTATGATAGATGTTTTCCATGTAATACACAACCGTTACTGAAGGTTCCAAAAGCATATTGTCTATTGGAGAAGCCTGCAAATAATGCGGCGCCATAAGGTTATCAACAATCGTCATGGTTTCGTTCGCATACATTATTTCTGTATTCTGTCCGTATACAGAGTGCACGACAAAAGATGCGTCAGGTTCAACTGCTACAAATGAATCCGATATCAACGAATTTGAAAATTCAACAACTGCACCAGAAAGAAGTTCTGACTGCGATACGAAAGGAGGTGGTACTTGACCAGGCGCGTATGGTGGTAAAGGAGGAATACGAGGTTGAAAGAATGCAGGTGGTGGAGGAGACTCGGGAGATGGATATTGCGGAGGACTGGGAGGAGGTGATGGTGGTAATGAAATTCTACGAAGTAAATTGTCACGCCTGTGATTGTCGATGACAATTATGCTGTCATGTTGAATTGCGCATGCTTTTATGTTCGAGAACTCACCCGTGTACAAATCACCATCTAATATACCAGATTGTCCAGTACCAGCAAATAGTTCTTCAATATCGTTTGGCGCTTGAAACCTTAAAATGAGTGTTTCCAACGCAAAATACACATATCCATGATACGCAACTAAACATTGTACATCATCGTTTTGACTTATAGGACTCACCATGCTTAGAAATCTAGTGGACATGTCGATAGAGTGTATACCATTCCAATCGACAATGTACAAATAATTTTCATGATGTGCAATTTTATACGGATGAGACAATCTCGAAACCAAAGCTTGTTGGTCTTGAATGTTACCTTCCTGTGAGCAATTTCCTGCAAAAGTTTGGACCTGTCCACTGTAAATTCTTTTCACACATTGTTGACTGACAGTGAAGAAACCTTGTTCGATTGCTACAAAATCTCGAATACCAAGGAGAGGCTCATTTATCGTGATTTCTTCAATTAAGGGTGGATTGTGCAACCAGATCTTATTATTCACATATATGTATAATGAATTCGCAAATGTTGACAGAAGTACTGCTTCAATGTTAGTTTCGCGCATTTGATTCAGGTCAAATTCATATTCTTGAATCGTCAATTCGTTTGTAGTATATGCATATTCATCCGTAACGGCAAGGTCGAAACTTCCAAGACTCTGTGTCAATTGACGATTTTCACCGTATATTGTACGAATACTTTGAACACGAGCAACACCAGGTGAATTCGGTGTAGGTGGTGGTCTATGTGGCGGGGAAGGAGGTGGAGGCGGCATCGGAGGAGGACTTGCTGGTGGTAATGATGGTGGCGAAATCGGAGGGCTGGGTGGGGGTGGAGAAAATGGAGGCGGATAAAATGGAGGACTTGGCGGAGGAATCGGAGGCAATTGAGGTGGAGGCGGATACGGACTAGGTGGCGGCGAAGAAGGAGGGTCCTGTGGAGGAAGCGGTGGTATTGGTGGTGGCAAAGATGGAGGTGGTGGTGATGGTGATGGTGGTGGTGGTGGAGGGGGTGACATGGGTGAAGGTGGCGGCGATGGTGGAGTGGGAGACAAATGACATGTGAACATCATAAATGGATGAGTCTGCTGTCCTGCGCTATTGCTTGCAAGCCGATGATATTCAGAAAGCGATTGAATACCAGGATGTATAGCACTCATGTATCCACGAAAACCACCGGTATAAAGCATCGGTTGTATGTCATTTGATGTTTGAACTGCTTCTAACCATATTTCATGTTCACTCAACTTTCCAAATACCCATTTTTGTCTTGATGCAGAATAAAATAGATGATACCACCTGTTCACATATTGATAATCATTCGAAAATTGATCTTGAAACTTAAATGTGGGTTTGTCATTATGTATAGAGGTCAATTGTAAGTATGAATTTTGAATCCACAATCCAGATGTAGTTGTGATACCAGTTGCTATAATATTTTGACATGGAATTTGACCACTAGCAAACATGTCGTACAAAATTTGATTATTCGGTGGTGGTGGGGGAGGATTAGATGGTGTTGGTGAAGGAGGTGGAAACGCAGGTGAATCCGGCGATGGAATGCTTGGTGGAAAAGGAGGTCTTGGATGACAAGCGTCATAATGAAGAAACTCAAATATCGGCAGACACACAGATATACACCAATTCTGATTGTATAGTGAAAAACGTCGACTTGCGCCAAAGCTGCTGAATCTAGATAAATCACATAATCCCCTTTGTATATTAGTTATAGAATGTGGTTGTCCAGTTCCAGATATGGCAGAATTACATGCATTATTTCCATTAAATAGGTTTCCTCCAAATAAATCTGCGAAAAACTGTAATATAGGAGAATACCCACGTATACCAATTTCTAAACCGACATCGATACCAAATGTCAAAGTCCCACAAACATTTGATCCAGTAAAAGATTGCATACTTATAGTACTTAATACATCTTCCGCCCAAAAGTTGTAATATTGATTCAAGTTTGGCAAAGTTACAGGAAGATGGAAAGTTGATGTAAGGGTAGCATATCCATTACCATACACCTCGATCGTATAGACTCCGAATAAAATATTAAATTTTAACGCAAGACCTGCTATAATTTCAAGAGACATGGTCACGCGAATATTTGCATCAGCATCAATTTCTGGCTGAGTAAATTGAATTCCCTGTTGATTTGCTGGACACGGTGTGTCACCACCACTTCTAGATCCACATTGACGCATATATCCAATTGTCTTCATTTTGAATTTTCCAGAAAGACTCAAATCAACCGTAAAATCGATTGAAAACCCACCAACCAATTCGATATGTCCTATGTAAAAACCAAAAGCTGCAAGTATGAACTCAATATTAATTGAAAAAGATACGGTTGATATATCTACATCCAGATTATCCCTCATTCCTCTGTAGAGCGCTTTTTTAGTATTTTTCCTTCTCTCTCTCTTTTGTTGAGGTGTCTCGTTAGTTACATCACGAAGAACTCCTTGCATTTGACCATTGTTCAACTCCCTTGCATTTTCAATTTCTTCGTTGTAATACTCTTCAAAAAGAGCACTATAAGAAGCATCTTCGTTGTGTGTAGCAGTTGTTTCAAGTTCCATTGTCAATTCAAATGCCCAATCAACTTGAGCCTCCGTTGCTTCAGAATTAGAGCCGCCGTCTGTTTGGACAAACGATCCAGTCGGTAGTGTTACTAAATTTATCCTGGGAACGATTGCAGCAGAAGTTTGACCAAATGTTGGCATACATGTTAGCAATGAATCCACAAGTAACTTTCTACCATGTGAAAATTCAGTTCTTGCTTTCCAATCCACCTGAAATGGAATTTTGTGTCGACCATGATCGCAGTATATTTCTTCTTCTTCACAACAGTATGTAGCGTTTGTTTTAAAAGAATAACCAAATCCACCATTTTCACGTGAGCATTCGTCGCATGACGGAGAAAATGTCGGATATGCTTTATCATCGCATATTTTACCACTATGCATGAAACCCAAAGTAAGTATGAACAAATCAATCATTATTCTATAGTTTTTTTTTTCGTCTGGACATATGAATTCACTACACAAAATATCAAGCTATTGAAACCTACAAACATAGCAGCGACAATGCGGTAAGCACGACATCGCGGTCCTCGTCCCAGGAGGTGTGGGGAAGCTGCATATGTGTGCAATCGAGTCGATACGATACCAAAAAAAAAATTAAACTTTCGTCAAAAAAATTCGCTTCGGCATATGAACTCGCTGCACATAAAAGAACCAGCTATACTATCGAAGCCTACCAACATTGATGTATTCCTTTGTCTCAAATGCGATCAAATATGCGATGTAACAATTGGAAACAAAACATGTTCTGAATCATACGAGATGAGAATAATGCCAGAAAAGATGTACATCCAGAATGCCGTCATTCGTCTAAATGACGAATCTTTATTCCAATTTATCAAATTCAAAAATTACAGCGTCGATATGCTGTTTTCTGACATTATTGACTCCAACTCAAATAATCAATATGTAATTCCCTTTTTTTTGCTGGTAATTGCGTCAGTGTTTTGCATTACATTGTTTCAACTCCGTGCAACGTGTACTTGGAAAAACTCGATTCCGATAAAAAATAAAAACAAGAAATCAACAAAAGAAAAAGAAAAACACCTAAACAGTAAGGATGTTATCTACGATGCTCAGCATGATATTTTTTTTGAAAATCCGCGTACATGGGGGTTATATTCAAAGTATTATAGTGAATGTTAAGTCTTCCAGTTCGTTTTTGCTGACTTATTTTTTTAACACATAGTTTTAAAATGTTTGAAGATTGGATGTCGTTTGAAGATTTAGAGCATCAAATAAAATTAGAAGAAATGAAAAAAATTGTATTGTACAATGCACGCAAATTGGAAAAGCAAAATACTCCAGTTGTTGTCACCGATGCGAATGCTCGATCGTTAGCCTTACCTGGAAACTTTGATCACCGATCAAATTATCGCGACTCGCAAAAACAAAAATTCATAATGAATCCAAATGAATTCAGAGAGTATTACAAGCAAAAGTGCACATCATCAGATATTTTCAATGTATCTACCAAATATGTTCAAACACAACACGCACCTATGTATTGTGGATGTAATTCTGGATGCAATTATTATAGTAGGTAAAGTTTAGAGATCTATTCAACGAGACAATTATGATAGGTTGAAAGATCGTGATGTTCCCATGCTGAATCAGAATGAAAATCAAGTTCTGTATATTGTCCAACGCTCCTATACAAGTAGGGAATCTTGTTGACAACAGGATCTCTAGGTGTCACAAAGTTGTGCGTCTTGGTCCACAAGTCTTGATTCTTATAATAAATTTCAAACTCAGTAGTTGCTAATTTTGGAACTCCAAAGGTGTACACGGATGAAATATTTTTCCCTTGAGCTTTTAGTAAAGAAGCAAGTAGTATAGAACACGATCCACCCAAACTATGTCCACCCAAGACAAAGTTGTCGTGTTGTTCAATAAAGTCGTCTATTTTACTGTACAATCTATTCGTACGTGCGGCAAATCCTCCATGTACTCGACCACCAACAAGCTCGGATGAATATTTTTTGGGGGGCCATAATGTTGGCTTGATGTTCAAATCATAAATAAGAAGATCCTTCAAACTTTGTGTGCCTGAAAAAACAACAAAAGGGGGACAATTCAATGCTGGTGGAAGACACTTGAACTCATCACCTACGCAATCAAGTAATAAACTAGTGACCAATCTCGCATACTTCATACTTTCAAAAACACAAACAAAAAAAGTTTATGTACTACAACAATCACTTATGGGTTCTTCTGAGTGTTCGCCATCTCGATTACTTTCGTCTTTACCGAATGACTATCAAATGGGAATTTATAGAGACGGAGAATATTATACAATAAATGATGGAAGAGGATCACAGGTTGCTTCCGAGGGAATCGGTGGAAAAATACTCGCAACTACTAACAATAATTTGCAACTCGGTAATTTGTAAAGCACAAATCGGCTTATTTTGTCAACAAATTATCAAATGTCGAATACGAACAATATATTTCGATCTTTCTTTGATGCAATGTCAAGCAATTCCAATGAAAGTGCTGATCGCGCAATAAGGTGGGTGTCTACATCAATGAATGGACAAGCAAGAAATCCATTCACCTGAATATGAGTATTTTTTTGTTCGATAAATGTCATCATTTTTTCATTACCATCAATGACAGAAACGAAAACATGTTTCGAATTACGATGTCTATATGCTAACCAACTTGCAAGCCTCTGCATATTGTGTATATTTTCATTATGATCATCATACGATTTGAACGGACCAGACACTTTATCATTAGTTCTTTCATCAACAGGCATATGAAGCTGTATTTCTAATGTCCATTTTTTCATTACCAGAAGAGCTTCGCTTGTCGATATGGAACGCACAACACAATTGTCTCCAAAAATTAGGGACATTGCAGATCCTGATCCAATAGTCAATATGAATAACAATAGTGTCTTCATTCCTTAGTTCAAAGATAAATTATTTTTAACACTAAATGGATGAATTTCATGTGTCTGTTTTTGCCATATTTTTAAGTGCTGCGATTCTACTATTCGTAAAAATGTGGGAAAATTGTTTTGCGTAGATCATATTAAAAAAAATGTAATATTATGTAAGAATGATACCGCTCAAAATTTATCGAACATGGAAAACTCAAAATTTATCCTCCTCATATCAAGCTGCCTGGAATTTCACTGCAAAATATAATCCAAATTTTATGCAAATTTTGTATACAGATGTTACTATGCAAATTTTTTTGAAAAAATACTACAGAAATCACAAAGAGTTTGGGTCAAGCGTTTACGACGCGTTTTACAAGATAAACCCTGTATATGCAGCAGCTCGTGCCGATCTTTTTCGATATGCATTGATGTATGAGAAAGGAGGTGTTTACCTAGATATCAAATCTGCAGCTTACAACATTTCTGAAATTGTACACAACAAATTTGCGTTTTCATATTGGAACTGGAATGTGTTTCGTGTTTCCAGTATGATTGTATTGAAATCGTGGCATGGAGAATACCAACAATGGTGGTTTGCAACCATACCAAAACATCCAGTAATGAGACGTATTATTCGAGAAGTTATTGAACGAATAAATTCATATCAATACAATGGGTCTTATGAAAAATGTAAATACATGCGTTCTGCATTGGGCAACGGAGTGTTGTCATACTTGCTTTTTCTATATCCATCTTGTGTCAGCTTTGATGTTTTAAGAGTGACTGGACCTTATGCATTTACACATGTAATCAGACATTCGAATTTGCATCCTGTTGCGCCAAATGGTGATTCTCTTTTTATATACGATTTTATGAAAGATCACAGGGAAAACCGATCTTATTTGGAACACACTTATTGGAATGTCGGTAAACCTCTTGTGCTGAGTTAGTGACTCAGTCTACCTTGTTTAGAATAAATAAGTTAGCTATGTGTGCTCAAAAATAAGGTACTCGTCGTGGATTTTTCCGGTACATGTATACTCCAAGCCAGTGTCCTTCCTCTTCCTCTTCTGCTTGTTGTAAATCTTGAATCTCCCAATTTCTAAGTAGATTGAAGTATCTAATATGGAAATGTTTTGAAATGTTTATTTGTCTTAACTTCGCGAGTTTTGCGTCTATTAGCTTTCTTCGGCGCATTGCAGCCAAAGCATTTGCTGATGGATACCAATGTGGAATAAAAGAATATATGTGTTCCCACAATTCATTTGGAAGTTGTGGTATTCGATGTCGTTTATTCAATTTGTACAATCTAAATACAGACTGTATGTATTGACAACACCACTCTTGTCGTTGCTTAAGTTCATCGTGATGCAATCCTTTCTTTGCAGCGTTCAAGTAATTCATCGAATTTTTTTTTCGAAAAAATGAAGAACGAAGAAGTTGATGCACTGACTGAGTGTGCAGATGACCTTTCACTCTACCACAGTGATAAACCCAAAATTCATTGTACAAAATCAATACTACGATACATGCCAAATATATTCAAAAAAACAAATGTGGATTTTTTATATTTGGCGATTGCTGAAATTCTGAGGAACGAGAAAATGATGCAGCTTACGAATCCAACAGAAAGAAATCAAAAAGAGTTACTAAAGAATATTCTGTATATCATAAGTCAACAACAAATGTTTGATGTTCATGTGATTGACGATAATTTGTACTGTGACGGAAAACTTGTTTCCACCAAAGAAATTTCTTACGGCGTCCACATGAATGACAAATTGTTTGAAGCAATGATAACTCTTCAAAATCCGGTGTGCTTATGGATACAATTTGGTCAATATGGGTTTTGCATAATTCGTGAGTTACATTCTCCTTCTATCATTTTGAGGGAAAGAAAACGATATCCAATTGCTTCGTTTTTCAGTCCTAAAGTCAATATTGATGTGGCATTCATTGACGATTTAATTTGTAATGCAGATATATCTCATAAACGCAAGAGATTGTGTTGACAACATATGATAGTTACACAACATTGATTTCACCATGAGATTCAAATCAGTCATCTAAAAAATTGTTGTAGCGATTAATAAACTAATAAATGCGAATTCCTTTACAAGTTTTTGTTCATTTGATAAAAAGTATGTATCGTTGTAGATTCGAAACAACTTTGGAAACAACATAATCAGCAAGAAAATATTACCAAAATATGGCATTAATTCAATTATATCGAATGCAAGACTTGCAGTTTCGGATATAGCAACGGAATGTACTGTATAATCCCATGAATGACTTAATTTATGTACAAGAAGAGAAGACGCAATAGCGCGATTTATTCTGACCATTGGGTAAATGCGCATTATTATCGTATGAATATTTTTTTCCAAAAGAAAAACAATGGACGATATTGTCGAACAATTGAAATGCAATGTTTGCTTTGATGTACATAGTCAAATATATCAATGTAGCAACGGTCATATTATGTGTAAAGAATGTCTGAATCGTCATGGAAATAGCATAGTCAAATGTGCAGTGTGCCGATCATCATTTGCTTGGTCTCGTAACAGAATCGTTGAAAATATGTGTGAAATATTAAATATTCAAGTGCCGTGTGGATTGGAAGAATGCCCAAGTCAATCTTGTTTAAAGAACATCAGCGAACATCGTAGACAATGTGTTTTTAGAAAGTATGAATGTCCGATTCATGACACATGCCAAGATATGACCATCCATGAATTGATCGATCATGTAAAGTTTGAAAAAATGCATGTAAAAGAATTGACAGAATGTACCAACATGAATATTCGTGTTTTTTCAAATTCTAAATCATCCAGACAAATAATAATCTTTAACCAAAGTTTGTTAATAATAGATTTTGTATTTCATGAAGCATTTTCACCTTGGTTTGATATTTATGGAGCATGTATTGGCGATAAAGTACGGATAAAAATTAAAAATAAAAATCCATTGAATGAACTATATGAAGAGTGCACATGTGAGTTGAATGAACAATCGAAATCAATATTCAAACCAAAAATGTTCGAAGGATGTGTGGTATCAGATTCTTTCACAGGAATTTCATCATATGTATCAAAAAAACAAGAGTGTGATGTTCATGACATCACTTTTTTCGCAAATGATTTAAGTTGTATTAACATGTACAATCGAGAGAACTATGCAGCTTTTCTTAATTTGCAAATTTTGCGAACATAAAATCAAAATAAAAATGCTTTGCTTTGAAAATGTTACCAACCGGTATTGACCGATGTATTGAATCAAGCGCAGATAAGATTAAAAAATTCATGGAAAATGGACCTACCGTCCGTTCGCAAATTACTTGTTTTAGATGTGGAGAACAAGGACATTATAAATCAGAATGTTTTCATTGGAAAACTAGAACATGCTGGCACTTTACAAACTCTGTATGTAAAGATCCAAATTGCTCTTTTGCACATGGTCCAAGTGAGTTGAGAACACCGTGGCTCTCTCGATGTATTCGTATACTAAAGAAAGATGGTAAATTGCATGTCGTTGGTTGTAGGGAATTAGGACATACTTATAAAAATTGTCCCTATTTATGTCCAAGCAAATGAAATGACTATTATGTACACGTGCGACATTTTGAATTTCTCAACCACGGTCTCGTATTCAGAATGTTTCTATCATTTTTCACTATTTTTTTGTTGAGGTATGTCACTCCTTTGTGATTAAAAACTAAAACAGACTTGGAAGAATTTATATCTATCTCTGGTGCATTCGGTACATGTTTATAAAAAGGATAAAATGATATAGTCTCAAACTTGTACTTTACGTGAAGTATTTTGTTATACACCGACATTTTAGTTGGCACTTCATCTTCTTTGAAGCATGGCATTTATTATGTTCAGTAATATTTTTTATGTTGGATTTAACAAATAAGAATGTCTGAGTCGGAGTTTCATACTTTTTCAACAAAACAAGATCAAAGATGTTTGGTAGATTCAAAGGGATATTTAGAAGCTTGTCTTGGTACACATGATACCGATCCAATCCGGTTTTCAGAAACGATTCTTTCTCCTCAAAAACCGGATCATTTTTTAGGTGCACCAACTTATCATACTCTTAATGATAATATGCGAGGAGATGTGAAACGACTTCCACAGAATTTACTGATGTTTAATCCTCCTGATGAATTTTCGCCTCATATGTTTACCACAATAACAAATAGAAGCATACCTAAAATCAAAAGCGTATTTATAGGAAATGAAGAAGCGGAAATGTACGGTAATAAAATACCTCAAAATAAATTTATTGTAAAGTACAAAATTGTCAAAACTCACTTCCACCTTCAAATATGTGATCTGCCTAAATCTCGATCAGAATTCAGACAGTTACTAACAATGTCCTTGAATATTCCAGGAGTACAAACTCTATTAGATCCCGATGAATTTGATTTCCCAAAAGAAGATGTATTCGACGAAAGACCACTTTATTTGGAAAAAGAAGATGGATATAAACGTCGTGGTTGGTTTGACGATTTTATTCGTCTGAATAAGTTGACGCAAGATCAAAAAAAAAAAGACTTGATAAAACAGATTCTTTTACAGAATGCTTCGAATCTGGTGTACATTAAATTGCGGTTGGTCAAAGAAGATGATACGAATGAAATACAATTTACTCAGAATGATAATTTTGACGACCTCTTCAAAATGGGACATTTAGAAAATAAACCTAAAGACGACTTTGTACATGTGACAGATAAAAGATGTCATAATTGTGTGTTCTTAATGAAAATAAAAAATGAAATGATTACGCCACACAATAATGTTACTCTCAAAAATAACGAAATGATAGTTGTAAAAAAAGTCAGACGAGAATGGTACACATTCAATGTATATTTGGAGAATGGATGGTTGTCGTGGGAAGATGCTATTATTGTTCCAAGTATTGATGTAATACGATCTCATGTATATAATATATTCCATCAATCTAAAACACAATATGAAAAACATCATCATAACAGCGAATTTGTATATCAAAAGTTGAAGTATGACTCCTCTGGTAGTATTGGAGGTGATGACGGGTTGAAAATCAAAGTCGTTTACAATGATCAGCAAGTTGATTTCCGAGTTGGTAACAATCAACCTGATACCGATAATACATATAATATTCAATTGGACAAGTTTCACATTCAAGGTGGGTTCGTATATACTACAGACCTCGGAATCAGAACGGGAGTCCCATTCACACATTCATCATCAAAATCAGGAGGTGGTCCGCATATGAACATGATAAGAACCGCATCATTGAAAGAAATATCGTTACCACATGTTCATAACCTCATGAATAATTGTGCAATTTTGAAATTACATGACGCACGCGCGACATGGCGTGCAGAAATGGACGCGTCCGGTGATGTTAGCAAACACAATAATTGTACAGAAAGATATGGGTTTTTTGTAATTTTCGGATTTTTGCAAGCCCTACGCAAAATTATTCAAAGCAAATCAATCCCAAATATGCTTGTGTGTGATCTCTCTATCAATGACTTATCTTACGAAGCTATTAAAGAACTAGTAATTATAAGATGTCAAATTATGGCAATTCTAAAAATGTTTCCTCTAATTGATGTCAACGGACAGCCAAGTTTAGAACATGAACGATTTTCATTTCATGTATACAATGCAGAATTTGTAAATCCATCTGATTGCGAAGCAATCATGCTTACTGTACCTAATCACAAGCATTTGTCCGTTAAAGTGAAACTCATAGAAGATTTTGACGGAAAATGCGATAAATTCGAACTTGGTCGTGCTTTTTCTAGTTCGCTGGAATTCAATCAAGCACAATTAAAACGCGATGACTTAAAATTACATTTTGAAAAAGTGAAAAGGTCATACGATGTTCTTATTTGTGAGGAAGGAGGAAACTTAAAATGTCTTCACATGAAAGCGGAACGATGGACCGCATGTACTGTATTGGGAATGAAAAATGATAAAACACAACGAATAACATGCTTCTTAAATAAACTAAAACCATTGGTCCAGAAAAAGTGCATAAATGATGATGAAATGATTGTTTTCGAACATTTTCATTCATATGTGGATATGATTCCATTTCAGTTGGAATCATCTTCTGAAGGAGGTAAAATTAAGTATTTGTCAAATCGTAAATTCGACCATCCGCATATAATATTTTCTCCTACATCAGCAGTTTATAGATGCACTGAATCCTTACCAGAAAATACTCATGTTTTATTACGTCCGTTTCCAAGTTCTGAAGAAATAGAATCTATGATTTCATACTTGAAAGAAAAAGGATTGTTACTATTTGAAAAATATCCATCTAACATCGGAGTGTCATTGCTATCAGCGCGTGATGAGTAATATGTTTTTGAATAAATGTACAAAATTCTCATTATCTTCTTCTTCAAAAAAAAATGAAAGTTGTTTTTTGATTTCTATCATCTTTGTTTTATCAATACTTTTTCGACGACACCATTTTTTTTTGACTGTCATTCTTATCTTTTTCGTATTTTATTACAATTTGATTATTTAATTTTCGATACTTTATCTCTAATGCTGGTAATTTAGCACACATAAGAATACAGACAACTAAGCCAAATAATACAAGAGGGAACGTCCAGTACAAATATCTCCTGTCTTCAAGTATATTTGGAGGAAGCAACGGAGAAAGAGATGGAGGAAGTTTAGGAGTGGGTGAAAAGGGAGGTGATGCTGGCGGAGGTTTAGGAGCTTTTTCAGGTGGAAAAGGAGGTGATGATGGAGGAAGTTTGGGCAAAGGAGGTGATGGTGGAGGAGCTTGCCCACTTGGAAATTTGGGTGATGGGGGAGATGGTGGAGGAGCTTGTCCACTTGGAAATTTAGGTGATGGTGGGGATGGAGATGGTCCAAGTGGAAATCGAGGTAATGGCGGTGGATCTGGAGATGGAGGAGATGCTGGAGGTGGTTGATTAGGTGGGAGTGATGGAGGTGGAAATACTGAGAATAGAAATGACATGGTTGGATTCCTGAATTCTTGAACCGATGATTCTTGACCGCCGCTTACTATTGAAGTGACTGCCGAACACGGGTACATAATGGAACCAGAAGCTGTAGCATTTACGCACATCCGGGAATAATTTGTGAGACTCGAACCGTTGAGTGTGTACTCATGCACAATACTTGTCACTTCGGTATTACCGTGCACTTGTGTCGCGAAAGCTGTCAGCATGGCTAGCTCATACTTTCCATAAATACTATAATTTCTATGTGTTGATCGTGTGGTTACGAAGCGCTGGAAGCCACCGTCGCGCTCAAAATTATCTGGCGGATCTGCGACTTCTTCACCTTCTTCATAATCATCTAGATCCCATTCCCACGGTGGACGATCATCTTCTCTATACATCTCATCTTGTAATCCCGTTTCAGTTTGGAAGTCTCTAAGCACGGGGTTGGATTCATTTCTAGTCCTCCATGCCACACTATCATTTTGTGAAATAAAATAATATACACGACTACTATCATTAAATGGACCATTAATTTTCGTCAAGCCGGAGTAAGTTGTATTTGACGAATTAGAAAACACATAAATGTCAATATCCACATTTATGCTTTCGGAATAGGTTCTATTTTCGTTACGTGCTGCAAAATACATATCCGTTTTTGTGTTTTCTACATAAAGTATACTTGCATTATGAATCTGATCATTAGTCTCCATCGCAAAAAGTGAATTACTTGTATTGTTACTTGTATTGACCAAGTTCTGTCTTACATACAAATTCGGAGTTAGGCCCACTACAACAATGTTTGGATTCCATACAACTAAATCCAAATTGCTCGGAGGTATACAAACTTCACTACAATTTACAAAAATATCGCCTGAATATGCTTCAAGTATTGTTCCGCTTGGAACATAAATCACATCGTCTGGTGGTGGAGGATATGTTGGTGGTGGTGGAGAATATGGTAGTGGGGGTGATTCAGGAGGATATGAAGGTGTTGGAGGTGAAGGGGGTATTGGAGGTGAAGGGGGTATTGGAGGTGAAGGAGAAGGAGGAGGAGGTGGGGGTCTTGGAGGAGGAGGAGGATTAGGTGGATCAGTCACGCATTCAACATCATTACATGTTAAATATGCAGAATTGAAGTAGTCAAATACTGCACCATCTGTTACCGGATCAAAGATAAAATTGAAAGGTACTGTTGACTCTAATGAATATCGACTCCACTGCTTTGCACGTGACGAATAGTGCCAAAAATTTACTTGATTAGATATAGCTGAATCATAAATGTAAATGTAATGCATCAGAAAAGTCTGATACTCTACATTTACATTTGTTCGAAGATCATCATTGTACGAAATTCCAATTTGTGTTTCATAATTTGAGAAATAAGCATTTGGTTTGGACGCTATCAATATATCTTCACTTTCTATAGTTGAACCACGGAGTTTGTAAGTATTAAAATAAGAGATTATCCTACCAAATCTTTGATGGAATTGATTTTCAGACACAACAGGATTAACTTCATTATATTGTACAAAACAAACAGAAGTGATGTTTGTGGGCAATAATATAGTCGTGTCATTTCGATTTATATGATCGCAATCCCATGGGTCTGATGTCGTATAATTATTTATAAAAGTTGAAACTGTAACAAAAATATGAAAAGATAATATAGACAGTTTCATTTATATGAGTCTACAATATTTTATTTGATGAATGACATATCAAGTGAATGCAATAGGTTGACAAATATACATCAATATGTTACCAGCTGAAAATTTTGCATGTAAAAGTATGATGCACGTTCAATCAGTACCGTTGAACGCATACCTGTATATGCTTTAAAACCAAATGCGACTACTGCTATCTCATTTGTTGTCAAATGACACACGAAAGTATCATTTGTCATTAGATGAATACCTGGAACACATAAGTGTGTAACATTACTTGAAAATTGTGAATGTAAGTCTAACAGTCCGTCGGTTTCATAATTGAATTTGAATGCTGCCCACTGTTGATTATTCGGTAAAATTACATCAAGCGTGATAAAATCATCATAAAATTCGAACATTATACTCGCATTCGATAGCAAATTTGTAAATGTGCATGGAAAAGTATAATTTACGGTTTCATTGTACAATTGTGAACGAACAACGTTCAAATTTCGGAATGTACAATAACTATCCGAAACTATATAAGGATATGCTTTCATGAATGCCAACATGGTTGTGAACAAATACATTTGAAGTTAATCAAGTTATTTTTTTGCGTCATGTATCATAATAAAATCGCGCGTAAAAAAAAAATAAATGGATGAATGTCCTATTTGTTATGAATTAAAACCTCAGGCTAGTCTGCGTCCATGCAATCATAAGTTTTGTGCAAAATGCTTGATGAAATGTTTGAAACAGGGACAGACATGTCCACTTTGTCGTCAAAACTTTCATAATGTACATCCTCCACTGGTTGTATACGAAAACAATCGCAACGGAATTAAAGAAGTAAAATTACAAAGAAAGACAAAAAATGACTTTTTCGGTGTTTCAATCATTCAGGCTCACGATGGCGTCCGCATATCAAAAATACATTCAAAAAAATTGAACAAGAAGTTGCAATTAGGACAAAAAATACTAGCATACAACGGTCTTCCATGCTATACTAAAGAACATTTTATTAATTCTATTTCCGACATAAACGAGTTGTCCATTTTCGTCACCATGGATAATAATATGGAATCATTTCTTTAAAACGATTTCAAATTAAAATTCAGATTCCGCTACCTACACAAAAAGCATAGTAATCATCAGAATACTCATAAGTAGAGGAAATAGTAAATCAAACATTTTGTTTTTTTGATACTTGACTGAACCCATGTCATGCGAAAATCAAAAAGGGGAAATCAACAGCAGATGAAATATCTCCATTTATCGCGATGCCAACTTTTAAAGTAGTTGTATCCATAAAATTGGTCCGTTTCTTTAAAACTTCCGTGAATTTTTATATACTTTGCATTTGTTACTAATATGCATTCATTCCATGGTCCACTTCTGCTACAAAGTGAATCAAACGTCGAAAAATTTTTCCAAGAAATAGAATCATTTTTATTGAATCTCGTTTGTACAGCTGAAAATGATTCATCGTTGTGAGATACAACGAAATCAACTCCAACATCTTTATCAGGTAAATACAGCATCTTTGGTAATTTCTCTAATGAATAAACATGTCTAAACTTCTTTGAGAGAAAACATACAGAAAACTCTTTCCATATCCTCGCCTTTTGTGTAGCCGAATTTAAAGTACTAATTTGTGCTAAGAATGCATCAAACACATTATTGTAGCGCAACGACTTCATTAGAAGAGGCTGAAACATTTTTGTTATATTGTCTAAAATTCGAAACATTTTTCGAACACTTCATTGTTCTGACAAAATATTCCATTGTGCAATCAAACGTTTACCTTGCGAGTGTTCAGGATGAAATGCTCTTCTGAAACATCTAAAATATAGCTTTCTCCAAGCATTACGCAACTTTATGTGTCTGTGTAACGTATCGAAAAAAAGTCCAAGAGTAAATTCATTTGGATTATACTCATTGTCAAGAGCAGCAACATTCAGCACATATGAATCATTTGCGTACCACCAATCAGAGTCCACATCGCGATTAAGACTGAAAACACCAAGATCGCCATTTGGCAGAAATATACGTATATTATCTTCGGAACATGTCATTGGAGCCATACGGTTCAAAATATGATCATTTTCAGTGTTTGAGAAGAAATAGTCGTATCGTTGAGGTCCACAGTCGGGGCAATAAACCATGCAACACAATCTACCCATTTTTCTTCCTAGTTCCAAATGCATTTCCATTCTCGAAGATAGCACTCGCCAATTTAGTGGTGTTTTCGTACGAAAATGCGTTTTGACATCATCGTGACAGCATATGGCTTGTAGTGTGTAGCAGCAGTTGCTAAAATTCATGCGAAAAATTCTTCAAGTTCGAAAACTTCATAGATTTCAATTTTGTTTCCCCCCTCATTTCCCTGCTTAATTGATGCGATGGTGCTGTTCACAGAGTGACTAGATGATCAAATGAATATACGATGGGGGTCTGAATTCAAAGTTCATCTTTGAGCGCATTTTTATACGGTTCAAAATGTAAAAACCGAATGTCGTCAGACTTGTTGAAATCAATACGTTCGTGACCTTCACCGGCCCACCACTCAGACCATGTATTCTGAGTAGTGTCTTTAGGATTTTGCATATTCATCAGAACTTTTACTAAATTACTAGTATCTGAACAGCATTCGTTTGGATAGTTGTAATAAGTTTTAATGTTGCATATCGCGTACGACACGATGTCGTATATCGCTTCTATGAACGCTTGTATCGCTTGTTGAAATTGTCGTCCATCGATTAAAACTTCGGCGAGCTTTTGAGAATATTCTTCAAGCGTCTTGATTGTATTTTTGCCAATATTTGAAATTTCAATCACAGATTGTATCATAGCAGGCGCGGGAATTGAAATAGTAAACATAGATATCATGTTCATGATCATAACTGGCTTCTTTAAAATTATGTTCAATACCACAGTTTCTACAAGTACATGTTTCGGCTTGTCTATAATTCTAGTAATTTTGTCCAACTCCAACATTGTAGTCATTTTTGAAGGTGCTAAATTCTCAACAATCCATGCATATGCATCTGTAATTCCAAATCGATCTGACATTTCGACTCCAAAATATTCAACAATTGCCATAATATACTCACCAACTCGTCCAACCAAAACTACAGAATCTTTGAAACATTCTGAAATTGCTTGCCAACCCGCAGACATAACTTGACCTTTCAACACTTTTTCAATAGTTGAAGCAACACAAAAGAATGCGTTGATCATGGATTTACACATTTCCACAAACATTGTACCGGGTTTGGCCCATCGTTCGAGCATTTTGTATGCAATCGGTTTCAACAGATTCCACTCGATTCCATTACTCCATAAACACATCATCGTTCGGATGCACCGCGTTGCAGAAGAAACATACAAACACCAAAACGGATGTCGCCATATCCATCCAATTATTTTGCTCGTGCCTGAAAACAAATTTTTCCCCAAACTTTTAATGAACTTTGGTGTGTAATATGAAATTGTGGTGGACGTATTTTCGAGTTTACTACTTAAAAACTTAGATACGATACGTATGACAAGTTCTTGAATCGCATCGTTGCCTTCTCGCAACATCAATTTGCGGGCTTCTCTTCCTTCGCATTCGATTTTCACTGCTTGTAAAAGAGAAAGCGTTTGTTTTTCGTCTAAAGTGACATCGTCTGGAGTGGGAATACGCAAACTGAAATCCTTGCTTTGTGCCACCATCCGACACAGCTCATCGCGTGGATACACCCATATTTCTTCTGCCTTGATATCTTCATTTGCGTCATAGAATTCATCCTCTTCCTCATCGTCCTCCGTGTCTTCCAATTGATCTTTTCGAGCAAAACAAGAATACTCCTTGGTCCATTTTCTAAAATTGCATCTACAAATCATAATCACCTCATTTTCTGCAAGCATTTCCGGATTTTTTCCATTGATGGTAATATATCTTGGATTTTCATCCGCTAGCATAAGCGAAATTGTTTTCTTCGAATATGTCGAATCTACCGAAATGAATGACGATGTCTCCTCATCAATCGTCTTGCCCGTATCAAAGGTGTGGTTATCGTATTCATCACGCGTCATACAAATTCGTCTATACTTTTGAACTTTGTCTAACGATCTTTGCAACACTGTGATATCCATTACATTAGAAGCAGAAAAATATTGTCGTACACTTTTGGATATTATGGAGACATAACACATCTTTTCGCAAACATATCCAGAAAAACTTTAGTGACAGGAACAGGATTTAAACTTGCGACCTTCGGGGTTACGAACTTAACGATACCCGCAAACATTTTTTTTCTGAAAACAAAATTCTGTCATTTTGTAAATGGTATTTGAATGTTATGACATTTTGTGGTATTTGATCAATATTTCAAGTCATTCTGATGTTTTACGGATGTATGCCGTAAACATATTTATGTGTAATATAGCACGAGATAGAATGCATCAAGACTTCGTTTTGTTAATACATAAGTTAAATTATCTGAGGTTATCTTTTTCTGTATCGACATGGTACTACTTGAGTGAAATAAACTCAAAAATGCATTTTAGATTGGTAAAAAAAAAAGAACATGCATGTAAATGTTGGAAAGATGAACTTGATAATAAAATTACAATGCACAGAAATGTAAAATTTAGACACACACAAACAGTAGATTTTAATAAATCGTTCATGACGGTCGACTTTCCTCAACAATTACGAGCGCCTTTCACCATGATGTTTGTTGGAAAAGCACTGGGAGATAATACATACATAGACGGAGTGAATCAGACTTTTGAATTATGTCATGGATTTAACAATGAGCTTAAGATATGCATGAATTTAGGAAAATTCAAATTATGTGGCAAAACGGATGGTAAAAAGATGAATGTATATACTGTCATTGTAAGTCATGACAATCGATTTATTGTACGAGTTAATAGTAAGATCGAGATTGATAAAAAAATCAAGAACTATCACATTGAATTAGACAGTATCATAATTGGTGCATCGCGCAGACAAGAATTCACACTCAAAGGATGCATTATAAACCTTCATATAACCAGGTTTGCAATCCCCAAATCATTTCTAAAATTATTGGAATGTAGTTTGAGCAGCACATATCATAATCGTATTTCGTAATTTTACAGTGTGGAGTCGCTCGACCGAGGTTGTATTAAATGATATTTGTAGCTAATGATTTCGACAATAGAAAAATCGAATTGAATCGTCTTTTGAGGGTTTCATGATCACTTAAATAAATCAATCAAATTTGGGATCAAAATTAAAAATATTCAAATGTCGATTCCATTACAGTCTGCTTTGAATATCGTTCTTGAAGTGCAAGTACAAAAAAAATTGGATTTGCTTCATAAACGGGAACGAATTAATATGATGAATTCTATATTAACACCTCTAAACATCAATTGTGGTCAAATCGAGGGTGAACGTATTCCAGTCGATCGTATGATACCCGATGTTAAAGATTTGCCAGAAATATTTGGTGAAAATTATTTCGTTTTTGAAGTTGATGACAGACTTAATCCTATCCGATGTCCTCCTCCGAACGAAAATGTATGTATCGAGGCACTCAAACGTTTACAATCCAGATCTAGGTTTTTAAATTTGCCAATTCCAACTTGGCATAATGGAGATGGTATAGAACATTGTTCTTTCACAGGCAGAATAAATTTACCACAAGAAAGACTTTTACTTCATCTTGGATTCGTCACAGAAAGTAACTGTGAATCTCCAAATGCATTTAAAAATAAATGGATTTGGAAAGTTTTGCATGCACCGAATCTGACACCAAGAAAATGGAGAACTTTATTTCATGGACGTGAAAACAGTAGCGGCGAATACGAATTGACAGAGTGGTTTTCGGATTCGGAAGATGAAGAAGATGATTGTGTATGGGATATCGATGAATTTATAAATGCATGAATTAATGGAATGAAAATATTATGGATTCGTTTTAAAGACTAATCTTTTGTTCGGATATGGTTTCATCTGGAATTGGGTGAACAACTTGTATTTTCTTGTTTTTTTGCGTCTTTTTCACAACGATTCTACAACAACATTGAATGATCATCAATACAGAGATAAATATCAAAGTGCATTGAGCAATTGCAATGTAACTATCAGCCGACTCAATACTGTAATTAATGTAGTTTTCGATTTTAGATACACGTTGATTCAGCGAATCGAGATAATTGTTAACATCTTCCATATTGATAGAATTATCAAGATTTGGTTCAACTATATGCTCGTGCATGGTATCATCACTAGTTGGTTCAACCATTATGTGCTGGTGCATCATAGTATCATCATTGATTGGTTCAACCATTATGTGCTGGTGCATGATAGTTTCGTTATTTTGCATTTGAATTCTCGATGCAGATAATGTGACGTGTTGTATATAGTGCATCATATGATCAATATAATCTTTAAATATCGGTAATTGATTTGATATTTCTGTCATTCTATTTATTTATGAAAAGAAAAAAGTAGTGATCAAATCAACACAAATCCCTTCATATATACGGTAGTACGATAATATAATTTAATTACATTAGCTGCCTTAATCATCTTAAATCTTAATAAAGCACTTTTTAATTTTTGGGCATGTTTTTTTTGTTTCAAACATAATATTCGTTGTCTTCTGGTCAACATTTATTTTAGATAATTTAATAAATCATGGTTGATTACATTCGATTGTCGTTTATATCCAATATTGAAGGATTATGAAATGATATATTTAGCGACAGGCGTTTTCATCGTTAGTGTATTGGTATATTAGTTGTACATGCAATTATCAACATTATAGTTGTCGGGTAAAATGAGTTCGTTAAGGAAATCATATTTTCATTTAGACATTAATGTATGTTCCCCCAAAATTTAGACACATGCATACAAATCATCACATTACAAATATTTGTGATGAATTTTTACATATTGAAGGTATTCCAGAAGCAAATATAAATGAATGTTGCATATGCAAGTCATGTTGTATTCGGAAATCTGTAACATGCGTTGCGGTCGTGAAAAATTCGAACAATAATGTCACTTATTCTAAAGTTTACAAGAATCATATGAACGATGATGGAAATTCAACACATGCCGAAATGTTGTTTATTTTCGATGCTGACTTGAGAAAACAACTGCAGAATGATTCAAGTATATACATGTATCTTACGTACCAACCGTGTCACTTCAGTGGCGGTCATTATAAAGTCAGTGTCAAGTCGTGTACAGAGGCTCTTGTACATTTTTATGATAAAACTTTATTACCAAAGAATATATCGTTAACTATTAAATTTGCATACATATACAGAGCTCATTGGAAAGTCAATTGTCAAAAATATGAACGAATGATTGAAAATGCAAAAGAGGGATTAAAAATACTGAAATCAAAATTTAACATTCAGTTGATGACACTCGATGACATAAATGAATTGTACGAATTTTGTAGCGAAAGTGAAAAGGAAAAGTTGGATTCTTCAGAATTGACAACAATTTTGCAAAATAGGGAAAAAGTGTACAATTTTTTCAAAGAATTTTTAGACAGTATCACATGATATTTTCACTGATTCTGTTGCAACAACTTAATCCTTCATTTCATATCCATCACACAAGCAAACCCACTTCCCTCCGACATTTGTCTCTTCTGTGTACTTTGTATAGTATTTTCGTATTTCTTTACATGCTTTTTCTTTATCGAATCCAGGAACATACACTTGTATGGCAATTTTGTGGTTTCCATTCCGCAACTTGTAGTATCCCAAAATCTTTTTTATTTTATATGGTCTGCCGATAGTCAACTCTCTGAAATTGTATCCAGGTGCAAAACAATCCCAAGGATCAGAATCTGCTTTATTTAAGAGGCCCGGAATATCTCCATAATTTTTACAACAAAACATATACTTTTTCGGTCGTCTTTCAAATACTGCTTTATAACGATTTGAGTTGACTATATGAGTAATAACATAATCAATTTCTTGGAAAGACATTGTTATTATACGAGATAAAAAATATAAACTTGCTTCTTATGTTACTTTATGGAAGACCATTAATCGGAGTTGTAACGATACCGAAAACTCCTGGAATCTGTTTATTAACCGCTCTTGCTTGTCCTGATCCTGGAATAATATTTCCATTTTTCAGATTCCAGTTCTTTGCATTTGCACCCCATACTTGGTAGTGATTAACAGATGCCTTTTCTTCTGTAATAAATCCGTAAGACACTCTCTTTGGAAAATTGATCACTAAGGTATTGAGTTGTGCTTCTAGAAATTTGATAAATTCGTTATACTGTGCAACTGTATATCCTTTCGAAAGCCATTGTCCTCTTGCAAGGCCTTTCCCTAATTTGGATCCTTCACTTTTTGTACCCGCAATAGTAACAATCAGAGATCGATTCGTTTGAAGCTTTAAACTTAATTCATGTACTCTTTGCATAACATGTTTTTTCATTAATTGTACTCCATTCAATATATGTTTTGGTTGCGGTTTTACTGTAATTGTTTTTTTTGCGATTGTGGGTTTGACCGGCTGAACTGGTGATGGTTTTTTAACAGGTTTCGCTATGACTGATTTTTTTGGTTTGACCGCAGACTTTGATACATAATCAGATCGAAAATACTTGGAATTCTTCGATTCTTGATTCATGATTTGCTTATCGACATATATTTTTTAATGTCAGACAAAAAGTCTATGTTGCTGATACTAACCGGCTCAACACCGCGTATCACAGTCAGCTGCTACAACAATGATTTGTTGTGTAAACATTATTTAATGTTGTGCAAGACAAAACGATTATGCCTTTCTATTACACGAATTAAAAAAAGATTTGAGAAATACAAATGTTACTACTGCAAATACTTTCTATCACATTATGGCTCATTCCGTTCCAACCAGATTCACCATCTAATTGCATTCCTTTAAACAAAACATACATAGATTACGGTTGCGCCGGTTCAGCATATGATGATTGTCTACATCCTTGTAGATGGATAGGGCACCATCCTCCTTCTGCACCGTCTCTCTTTTAACAATTTTACGGGAGACGATTTTTATTGAAAAGTCTCTTAGGCAAATAAAAAAAAGTCTCTTTAATAAATGTCGCTCGGTTTCATCAATAATAAACCAAAAACAATATGCAATGAACATCCAAGACATGCAACACCAAACCGAGATTCGCGTTCATCGTATGAATGTATGTCTGTATGGAGATTCATCGTAATTGTTGTACCTTTATTATCTCCGATTGTATTCATAACTCTCACAGCAATATCATTGGACATAGATAAACTTTATGTGCCTTTTTTACTTATAATAAATCATACGTCTATTGGTTTACTCATTTGGTATCAAGTGATGTTTTCAATGAATCTTTTTAACAAAGAAAATCGAAATAAAGCGAGATTTGTTTCATTGGCTTTGTACATATCCGCATCTCTCGTATGGTTAAGTACATCATATGCTTCAATAAATCAAGACTGGACCTTGCAGTTTGTAACAAGTTTTGTCGGTTCTTTCATTCGATGGATTGCATTTATTACTGCTTTTAATGGTGATCTTCATCCCCCCACAAGACAGCAGTGGATCGCGTTACCAATGAATATGATAATTCAAATATTGTGGGAATTAAGAGCTTTCACTGTAAACATAACATTAGTCGAAAACTAACTCAACTAATTCAATTCCTACTATCTATTCTCAAAAAGCACAGCGTAAAAATATAATAAATTTTTCTTTGCAGATATAAGTCAAGAAGTCACTATAAAATTTTACACATATACCAAAAATGATAATTGCACTGCAAGGTATCCAAGGATCTGGTAAAACTACACTTGTGAAAAAAGTATGTTCTTCTTTTACAAACTTTGAAAGTATGTCGATTGATGATTTTTATTTACCATATGTAGAACTACAACAATTGGCCGTGAAGAAAGACATATGGTCGATGAGAGGAAATCCTGGCACACATGATATTGAATTGATTCTGTCTGTTCTAAGCAATTTCAAGAAAAAGAAAGATTGCATGGTTCCAGTCTTTGACAAACATGCAAACCAAGGAAGAGGAGATCGTATAGGATGGAGATTGTTAAAGTCTAATGACGTGTTGCTATTCGAAGGTTGGTGTTTAGGATTTACATCCGTAAATGATGATACTGAAATTGATACGTGTGTTAAAAATTACGAACAAATGCAACACTTTTTTGACGCATTCATATCTTTGAAACCTCCTTACTACGAAATAGCATACAAGTGGAGAGAAGAAGCAGAGACATATGTGCGAAACACGAGTAAAGGAATGACATCGACTGAAATCCGGTCATTCGTAAATCTATACATGCCTGCATACTATAAATATTGTTCAGCACTACATATTTTACCACATTCTACACCATATGTAATCGTCGAACTTGATGAGAATCGAAAACCAATCAATGTATTGTCTAAAAATTCGCATCCATACCTCGAATCTATCTGTTCAATAATTCAAAAAGTCAATTAATGTTTGTCTGCTATACGGTTGATTTCTTCCTCGATTAGACCAACGCTTTTAGGCAAAAGTTTTGAAATATTTGTTTTCAATTCTTGTAGACAGTAAAAATCCGCCTCATGTAAGAGTTCTAATAAAATATTTCGTTGCTTCGGCAAATATGTACTACCTCGCAAAAAATTAAGCACAAAACGAAAATGAGTACCATCTCTATCAATAAAAAAATCGGCATCATTAGAATATTGAACTAAATTTGAAAAAAAATGACTTCCTCTAGAAGATAAGGTTTCTTTAGTAGTCAGGAAAATTGTGCCACCAATGTTTAAGGTTATCATCATCATTTTTTTGTTAATATTCAGTAATTTGATTTCAAATTTTCTTATCCGTGTAGAGATTCGCTTCGTTACCGAAGCGAAAGCGAAACGAGATAATTATTTTACAAACGCGTATCATACAAAACCTATGTTGTTTACGATAAAATTTTCGGCTTCACCAATAACCCTGTTTGAATAACGTCAATAGTCGCTTTTGCGCACTTCTTTACTTGTCTTTTTTTGTCTTCTTCATTTGTTTCATTTTTCCATTCATATTTCGCCGCCATTTTCGTCTACAATAACAAAATCATATGCACATGACACATCATTATGCGCTGAATGCTCGATATCATCATCGATATCATTTAGCGACACAGGAGTACTTTGCGCTGAATGCTCGGTAGTAGGAATGTTTTCTTCCAATATCAAATCAGCGATGTCATCGTCAGAATCTACGGAGAATTCTTTGAAGAAACCCGAATCGATGCAGGATAGTGCTTCTACCACCAACAAAAATGATTCATCCTCAATTATGTGTTTTAATGTTTCTTCTGGTGTTTTGTTTTCTGGTAAAGTGTGAAGTGCATCTGTAAAATTGCTAGTTGTCACATATTTCATCAAAGATGGATTGAATCCAGATAACATCTGAACATTTGGTGTGAAAGCTGTTGCTGGATATCCTTCTGTGTTACCTTGTAAATTCCAAAATATAATTCGAGGAATTTTATATGCTTCACCACATATTTCCAGTCCGGTTTTTTCAAATTTTTCCTTGATGAGTTCATAATGAGTAGACCAACGAGTTTCTGTAGCAACATCGAATTGCATGTCAGAGAAAATGAAAAAAACTTCAGGAAATTGACTCGCGCTCAACTTGTATGTTTTTGCAAAATTTAACATTTCATCAAAAGCACTCAATAAATTCGTTGATCCTCCCCATCCAGCATTCATGATTTTTCTTACTCTGATTTGCAATGAATCGTCTTCTTGAAAACAAACCCAATGTGGATTTGTTTCAAAAGTAAAAATGCGATTTCTGTATGCAGAATTAGAAATTTGAGACACGAGTATTCCCAATGCGATTGCAACCTGCATTGGTTTTCCTTCCATTGATGCAGATACATCAACCATTGCCAAGGCTTTATTGATAGTCCCGTTTATTTCTTGCGCATGCTTCAAAACTTCACCCCATTGTTTTTCAAGCAATTCTTTTTCATCTCCCATGTCATGACCAATCATAAACTGAGCAACAATTTCATGCGGCTGTACTTGTTTTCCGTTGATATTTTTCTGAGCCAAAAGATTCGCTCTACACATTTGTCGATCTATCGAAGAAGCAAATCTAATACTTCTGCCGTCTTTCTGCAAATTCAAAAATGCCTTGCGATGTCGATTAAGACAGAGTGATGCAACTCTGCCGAATTCGATTTCAGAAAACTTGTTTGATGACATTAGGGTTTCAGTTGTTTTCAAGTATTCATTTAATGTTGTTTTCAAGCATCTATAACGCTTATAGCAAGCATCATCACCTGGAAACAATTTCGTTGCAAATTGGCGAGCGAATGTCGAGAAATGCGTTTTTTCTGTTGGTGCAAACTTTGCAGCCAATGATATGCATTTACCTTTTTTCATATCAGCTTCATCCAAACGTAATTGATCAGTGTACAGTGTGATTATTTTTTTATTCAAGTCGTTGTGCAAATCGAGTTCAAGGATATACAAATAATCTTTATAATATCCGTAATGAGGCACCAAATGAATCGTCGCCAATATGGGTTCTATACCAAACAAACTGTGAATTACACGTAACATATCATAAAATAGTTTTCTTTCTCCCTTACCTTTACCACGTGTAGCCCGTGTTTGCCAACATAAAATCATAAGATTGACACCGCTTTCTATTTTGTCTGTAACGCAATTTTGCATCAAGCACTTCAGGCGGTCAAATTCAAGGTTTCTTACCAGACTTGTGAAAAGACAAAGCAAATTGTTATCAACTGCATTTGCTGAATATTCACAAGCACCGTTCCAACCTGAAATCACTGTATCAGATCTGGTACTATCAAGTATGTGAACCAGAGAAGAATTCATTTATTTTGTCTGGAAAAAAAAGGATTCGTTCACTGACGCATATAATCGAAACAATACCTTTGGTACTTGAAAGTCAAATCATCTATCAAGTCAAATGATAATGTGTTCCACTCTTTTAAAATAGTGTGTGCACTTGTCATATGGTTTTCTGTTGCTTTTTCATTCATGCCTTTGAATATTAAATGCTGCTTGAATGAATTCTCATTATCGCATATTGTCTTTAGCGATACATAAAAATCTGTTGATTTCATGTCATTGTCTCTCAAAAAACACACGATTTTAGGAAACATAACGTTCGCCCATATGCAATATTTTCGTCTATTTTCTTGACGCTTCATTCTTCTTACATGTGAAAAGTGCTTAAGTGCAGCCTTCTCTTCTTTTGAAATCGGTGGTTGTCTCTGTAACCAAAATCCATTATAGTCTTGATCACATATACAGCAATGCGCAAAACCATGATTTATCATTTTTTGAAAGCATTCTTGGTGCATGTATGTACATGCACATGATTTTGTAGTACAATCTTTCATGCATACAATACACAAACCTTTTTGTCGTATGCAAACCCCAAAACAGTCAATCATTTTCTTGCGAAATTTTACTCAAATGTAGAATTAAATATTGCAAGTTTAACAAGACATATGCACCATTCGTTTCGTCTAGTTTTTCTATGCTTTCTGCAGCTAAATTCAATGCATTTTCGTCAGATCCAAAATTATGAAGAAGCCATTTCAAACGCGGCAGGTCACCTCTTGATGCTGACTTCAAAATTGGTAAGTATGGTGCGTCCACAAATGTGGCGAGAGCCACAGCGCTTTGTTCAAGTAATGAATACGTCTGATATGCTTCATAGTTTGAAGCGTTTAATTTATTGTTCATGTTTACATAATGAAACATTTTATCCGTTCATATATTAAAAAAAAATTACTCGCTTTTTTAAAGATGATGCGACAAACTATAGTTGAATATTTGACTTGGCTAATAGATAAGTTTAAATATCCTGAAGTCAATCCAGAACTTGAACTATTATATTTTAATTCGAAAGGACTTGCTGAGTGCAGTAGACAAATGCTACAGTATAAAGACATTAATTTTACTGATACAAGAATTAATAAAGAAAGATTCGACGAAATCAAAGAAAGTTTGCCCTACGGACAAGTCCCAATCTTACACATAGATGATGAAACCGTTGCCCAATCAAAAGCAATCGCACGATATGTGGGTAAACTTGCACGAGTATACCCACAGAAAAACATTCTTCACGCAGCATTTGTTGATGAGTGGATGGAGTTGCATACCGAGTTCATGTTTCCACTTGCATTGAACATGTATCCTGAAAAATATGGTTTGAAATGGTCAGATACGCAAAAGAAAGAGCATCGTAAGTGGTGCATACAATCACATATAACAAAGTATATGACATACATTAACAACGAATTGGAATGTAACAAATTTCTAGGTGGAATGGACTCTGTGTCATGCGCCGACTTTTGTTGGGTAGCAACGCTTGAATGGCTCATGAGTGGAGTATTTGACGGCATAACGCAAGAATTCTTTGACGATTATGATTTCATACGCATATATATTCTCACTTTCAATACGGAAACATCGTAAAAAAAACGACATCGACGAGAATCGAACTCGCGCGCGCATCGCGCAACAGATTTCAAGTCTGTCCCCTTAACCGCTCGGGCACGATGTCTTCACATTCACACTTATTTTTTTTTTTGGGTTCCGCACCAAATGTAACCCATGTCATCTTTATTCATCGGAAAATGCGATGATCCCGAAAGGAACATGAACGCCGCCTATTACCTTCGCTGAACGCATATTAAAATTGCGAACCCAGTGCTGACAATAGGCACCGCCCACCAAAAATTGTTAGAATGTCTTCTCGAAGCCGATGAAGTCAATGGTGGAGGTGGAGGTGGTGGAGGTGATGGTGGAGGTGGTGGTGATGGTGAAGGTGGTGGTGATGATGGAGGTGGCGGTGGTGATGGTGAAGGTGGTGGTGACGATGGTGGTGGTGGTTGTAATGGTGGTACTGGAGGTGATGATGGTGGAGTTGGCGCTAATGGTGGATGTGGTGAGTCGGGAGGGCTTGAATCCAAACTAATGTGCGAAAACATTATTATGTTATTTAACCAATTATAAACATTCTCATTATCTGTGTTCTCTAAATCCACCGACATACTTATTGATAAATAAGGACAATTTGTACCGACAACACAATAGCTACAACCCAGTCCCCTTCCATGAGAATGTATTGCGATTACTTGAAGGGGGTCAAATTCATTAATCAAAGGTCCACCCGAATCACCCCTTGATATACCATTTTGACAATTATTAGAGTTTTCATAATGATATCCACCAGAATACCTACGATTTGGACCACCCGACCAAGCTGTACCGTCCTCGTACCTATATCTTCTTATACCAGTGAGGTTGACTTGTCGTAAGGTCCCATATAAAGCTGAATCATCGCTAAAGCCATATCCGATACTTTGATATGATGAATGCGGAACCGCCCCATATGCTTGAACATAACCAAACTCAAGAGATGTGTTAAAAGGACATCTTCCAAAACCAGAAAGGGATGGCAATCCTAGTACAGCAATATCTAAATTAGTTGTTGTTCGTAGTGACTCCCATTGCTGAAGATTCGTAATCGGAATAGAATTACCTGCAAGATACACCCTTACATTAGTTGTAATTACATTCGTTGAAAAAGTATTCACAAAACTTCTTCCGCATAGAGCAAAAGTATATGTCAGACTACTATCTTGATCGATACAATGTTTTGCAGTAATAACAAATGGATTTGACGCACTTCCAACAAGGACTCCTGTACATCGATATCCCAAATATGATCTCATAGCTACAATATGACGTAGAGTGGAATCACCTACAATAGTTCCACCTATAACAAAACCATCAGCACTATTCATTGACAAAGTGAACTAAAATTATTTTGATCATGCATGGAAATGAGCGAATTGAGAGAAGATCCAGAAGATGGTAACTTATACACTCGGGCAGACTTCGATGCATTTTACAAAAAAAAAGCTGGAGAAAGATGGGCAAATGCTGAAAAAAGAATCGATCCAAGAGATGGGAAAGAGAAGCGCAAAGAAGATTTTGATAAGTTTGATTGGATGACTTCTTGGAATAAAGCGGAATACACCACAGCAAGTGCAAGTGAAGAAGAACGGAAATTAGATAAACTCGATAAAAATAAACCCAAAACAAAAGCACAATTTGCTGAATTCTATACAGCAGATTTTTGGCAAACAGCGGCTCCATTTGTGCAAAAGAAACCAAAACCATGCTATTGTGGACAAGAATTGGAACAAATGACAATACAATGCGATAAATGTCAAAGGTGGATCCATCTTTCGTGTGCGAAATTATCTGAAAAACAAGCAGTTTTGCTTGAATCATTTGTCTGTTCAAAATGCAAATCTTCTAAAAAAAGAAAAAAAGGAGAAAGTTCGGAACCAATTGGTCCAACGCTTAATGAGATTGCGTATCACGCAGCTAAATCAAGTATTGATAATGGACGCAATTTGTGGCGAGCAATGATGGTCACCGAAAATATTTTGAAAGAAAATGGAGTGGTCGGTCCTCTCATCAAAGGAATGGCACACGAAATTGCATGGCAAGCTTGGAATGATACTAGCGTCTTGTAAACTTAATGTCATTGTTTGAACTGTGGAAATTCGTTCTCAAACAAATATCCATTTACACCTAACAATCTTTCATCTTCTTCAATTGATGTGGTCATGTAATGCAATGTGTCTTGAATAACATCATGACCCAATGAAACCATGCAAAATAGAGGAAACGCCAGATTGTGTTGAAACATGATATTGGCAAATTTTACATAAAGTGCCCGTAGATCGTGTGTCTTTGTCAATGTGGGAAATGCTTTCTTACGAGCATCAAGTAATTGACTACAGTATCTATTTGATATTTGTTTATTTGTCATTATCTGTATATCATCTGATTGATGACCTCGCATTCGATCAAAAGCTGTTTTAAATGTCGTGAATTCGCATAAGAGAGGAATTATTAATGTTTCAGTTATGTTTTCCCCAATCAATTGTTTTTTCTTTTTCAAGACTCCAATGAATTTAGCATGAAACGGCATGTGATCTATTTGATGAAATTCACTTTTGCCATTTAATATTTCTGTCTCTCGTCTACCAGACACAAAAATTAAAGACATAATTTCATCAATCTTGTTTCGACTACCGAATTTCAAAATATTTACATGAGTGTTCAAAACTTCGTAAGAGTTACACAGTTTTATTATGTTTAGATTGCGATGCAGTAGAGATAAATTTTTATTTTGTTGTGCTGATTTGTGGTCTTCTTCGCTCAACTTCAATGTATAAAAATTTTCCGGAAGCAATTTCAATTGTTTCAATCGCTCATTTGCATTCGTGCAATGGGAGAAAAGAAGATTTTTTGTTGATTTGTGCAACACATCATACTGATCTTCTATCGTCATTTTACTGAATTGATCAAATGCTTGCAAAGTTTTATTTTTATCAGGAAAAGTTTCTGAATGAAGGATATGTACGATTGCTTGCAAATCGTGTTCAAAACATGGATGTCGAACTGTCCGTTTCAAATATAATCTTCTTATGTTGGACACATTTTTTTCAAAAGAATAATCGGTGTTATAATACCTTCGGACATTTTCGACGACACTGGCTCCATCCACTCCTTGCAATAAAAGCTCGACTTGATCTGACACAAATGGCATTTATTAATTACAATTTTTTTTTGCTTTCGGATTCCTTTGAAAAAAAAATGGTCAAAATCAAATTGTTTTTGGTGCGTTCAGAATAAAATGGACATGGAAAATTTCATAGATTCATTTGCTTATCAGAATTCAGCAAAACACTCTTTAAACATGAATGAAACAAAAGTGTGTAAGAAAATGAAATATGATGAAAATGTATTCTACGATTTAAATACATCAAACTTGCACGCTCCCAATGTGTTAGTATTCGACACTGAAACCGCAAGTTTAAGTGGTTCGGTAATTCAACTTGGGTACTTGATTTCTGATTGTTGTGGAAATATTATTGAATCATATTGCGAGTATCTAAAGTTGGATGATGAAGAAATAGATCCGGGATCTGAAAGAATTCACAAAATTTCAAAACATACACTGGAGAAGAAAGGAAAAGAAGCGGGAATCGAAATCGATCGATTCATTCGAATATGCACGCACGCAGTTATGAATAATTGTAGGGTGATTGCTCATAACAGTCGGTTCGATGTTTCCCGAATCAATTTCACTGCTGAAAAATATGGAATTCAAAAACATTTGGATGTGCGTGATACATTTTGTACAATGAAGAATGCAACACCAAGATGCGGTCTTTTAAAAGTTGATGGGAAAACAAAGCAACCCACAAACGCCGAATTGTACCGAATTTTAATGAAGAAAGATCCACCAGAAAATTTACACGACGCATTGGAAGATTGTAAGGTCACACTTAAGTCGTATGTTGAAGGGTGCGTTCAGGGCTGGTGGTAAGCTTCTTGTGTCTTACCAACCTTATCAAATTCTCAACAAAAATACAACAGATTTCACATTGTGTGATTTTAACATTTATCACATTCCTGGGTTTGAAGTCAATTTTATGGGTCTTCATTAACTTTCGATATGCCATCGCATCTCTTACCACCAAATAATGTTGTCGTTTCTTGACAAACTTTCTATGATCTTCCCAATTTCGAGTTATTGGGAGAAGTGGACAAACATTTGCTACATCGGAATCTATAATATCCGTTCTAACATTATCATCGTCTCCTACATCAACTTCAAGTGAACACTGGAATTTTGTGTCAGAATCGTTGCATGTTGTAAGTACACACTTATTATCTTGTTCTTTCGTTTTATTTGACATTTTTAGGTGTTCTAAATATTTTTTTGTTTATAATTCTAACAATGCAATTCTAAACAAAAGAGCACTATAAAACATTGATATTTACTGGAAATCCCCGACAAAGTTCAAACACTTCATTTTTACCATAAAAATATGTATTGCCACCACATGCTATGAAATAAGGTCAAATGATTGCACAGCATAAAAAATCGACCGGAACAAATCATTTATATCTTGTGTATTTAAACGCACTCAATTGTTGTCTTTTTTTTTATTATCATAAAAAAATGGAAAATGAGCATAATGAGCATTACAATATTGCAATTGATGATTTTGATTCTGTAAATGATAATGACGATATGATTCAAATAGACGTTTCAACCAAAGAAGATGATTGCGAAATTCATGTTATGCGTGAAAATAAGTTTGTAGACATTCAAGAAATCCAACATGATTTCAGTTTTGTTGATTGGTGGACATCTGTTGCAGAACAAATAAAACTAGCGATGTACGGTTCTACAGAAGCAAAAAGAAGTGTAATAAAATTGATGATGCCATTATTCGATTTCAAATATGAAAAAGTAGAGCCATTAAGACTTCTTTCGAATGAAACATATGATATTTACACAATGTACAAAGAAAAGCTCAAATTATATGAATTGAAACTATTAAACTTGAAAAATTTTTATTGCGAAATACTACGGAATTGTGCGATGAAGTGTAAAAGCATACTATTAGAACAGAAGGCCGTACTTTCAAAATTACAAGAAAAAGTAGTTCAATTTCATTCCAAATACAAAGATTCACATCCACGATACACTCAAATAATAAAAGAAGAATACCAAAAAATTACAAATTTCGTAAATAAAGATTACTTAAACAGATTTGTAATGGTGAAACTGGAGTACACATTTGATAAATACACATTTAATGATGACGCTTTAAAAGATATTAGTAAAAAAATAGCTACACATAAATTATCTCATGATAGTAATGTCATACGAAGTATCGAAAACGCATTCCTCCTTGAATGTAAAAATATAGAATTTGATATTGCAAAGCAAATACAAAATGAATGTCAACAGAATTGGATGGAGGCTTTGACTTAAAAAATTAAAACAACGACTATTAATATGTTAGATATAATATAAACATGAACACTCTTCTATCTGGAACTCGTTTTGCAAATTATCCAACTCTTCGGTACAAAGAAATCGAGAATCATGCAGATGGAAATTGTTTATTTGAATCTCTTTTGGATTCGGCTCATGCATGGTTACCATCGGATCATATATTAAGATCTCGTTATAGCAGCAGAGGTTCTACTCGTAGACCACTGGAAAATGCGATTCGTCTACGAGCTGTTTTGGCAGAATTTGCAAATACAAAAGAATCTTCCAGAAAACGTTCTCTTTCAATTTTAAAGAAAAATTATGCATGGGCAACTGATCACGAGATTCAAATAATTGCAGACTGCTTTAATTTGTGCATAATTTTGCATGCGCAACCTGACCAAACCTGGTCTGCATTTGTTCCATTTGGAACTGAAATCAATAATTGCATTGATGTAGTAGTGTTGCGAAATAAAGGAAGAAGACAATCATTGGGTACGGGTATCGCAGGAGTACATTATGTTGCCTTAATTCCGACGGGTTCATCAAGTTCATCCAACACGAATCGCACAGCATCAAATGTAGCAAAAGTGTCAACATCAAAATTGAAGACTAATGCACAAAAGCTGAAGTCGAGACTTCCACGAGGTATTTTAAAGACATCAAAAAAAACGCTGGTAGCAACTAGTGATTCTGAGATAAAATTTTATCAGATCGAAAGAAAGAAATTGATCGGAAAATTTAAATCTGAGAAAGAATTACTAGCAGAACTTAAAAGACGATGGAACGCGAAAAACAAATAATAACTGTAAGCACTGCTCGTAATAATCGACAACATACTATTTACTGAGTCAAAGTGCACGAAAATCACAGGTCGATTTTTAGGTGTACTTTTCCATTTAATACATACATTGCAACTTTGATTTGTATTAATTTTGCTTTCTTGGGCGAATAATTGCATTCGAATTGCATTTCTCTGCGTCTACGTCTTTTGTAATCTTCTTCTTCGAATACCCAATCATCGTAATCGTCGAAATTCATTTTAAATTTTTTTTTCAATGTATATTCAAATGTTGTTTACTCTTAAGTAGTGACGACAATACAACAGAAATTTCAAATAATGTCTGCGCTTTGACAAATGCAGGTTTATGCACATATGAAAATGGAAGTGTGATTGCAACATACATCGAAGGCCCTTATAAAAATTCAGTCAATACCTATGAAGAAGAAAACAGATGCATGCTTACAGTTGTTCCAATTGATACTCATCGAAATTGTCTTGTAGATTCAAATCATTTAGTTAAACCGCAAAAAGTTTCAGACCATTTTTGCAAGTTTAAAAAAAAAGTATGCAATCAAGATGACATATTCACAGACAAATCGGACATTCCACTTACCACCAATGTAGAAACAAATTCACCTTTATTGTTTGCAAACATGCTCGCTTCACTACCATTTTTCAATACAGCCCGACCAATTATATCAACGAAGAATAGTTGATTGACATTGTTCGCATACAAGCATGTGTTGTGCACGAGTAAACGGATTTGCCGTGATGCATTTACCGTTTTCGTTCAAATCGGAATGATTTGAACAAATAGAACACCGAAATTTGCTCACACTTCGAATATCAATGTCAGTCATACCCATGTATGTTGGAGAGTCGTTGTCAAATGTGACAGGAATATTGCAAAATGTTCGCGTTGGTTCAATGTTATCATCGTGTAATACAAGCCAATTCTTACATAAATCTAAATATTTACGAATACTTGATGAAGATGAAATTAAAGTATGTGTTTTCCAGTCTTCTTCTGTTTTTTTCACCATTGTAGTTGTGTTCCAATTTATTAAAATTTGATTCTGCTTGATATTCTTTTCATTCATAAATAACATTGTCTTCATTTTGCAATAAATATTCTCTGCATGTATAAGTACATTCATTATGTATGAAAATTCCAGTTTTCCATACTTTGTGTGTACAAATTGATTTTCTTTCAGAAGTTGAAATATTTATAAATTCTTTTACCACTTCTTTATTAGAACTTAAAAGAATGCACTCTGATACAATCTCGTGTTCATAAGCATTGTACCAGTTGAAATCAAATTTACTAGAATCACGGTGGATTGCTATCAACATTATCAATAGCATATTCATTGATTTATGTTTCTCTCAGAAAAAAAAGCAATTTTGTTCGAAATGGTTTTTTAATTGAAACATGTCCGATGTTGTTAATTACGTCAAATTTCAAATTTTCAATTTCGATGCCGATTCGTCTATATTCTGCGTCTTCATCGTCTAATAAAACGTTCCCATTATGTTCATGAAATGCAACTGTGCATGATGAATCGTACAAACCACTAAATTGAATCAAAGCTTTTCTATTTTCAAGTATGGTTACGCTAGTTTTGATGCCATATGCATGCGAATCATAAATATTTCCGACCATGGGAAGTAATCCGCATACGAAGGGAAAAAGCAACATGACTATTTGCACATTCTCAGCACTTTTTCTTAATTTTGATTCGAAATTATTTAGAAAGAATGCTTCATATCGGCAAATATAGAAGAAGTAGACACACTTCAAAGACTACGAGAGGATTTTACTTTCTTTGTCTTTGAAAGTTTTGATGGAGATCATAATGAATGTACTACTTTTCCAGAAGGTGATTTTTTACTTAAATCACGTGCAGATCACATTTTTTTAGGAGAATGTAACATACGCGGTGAATTGTGTCACATATTTCGTATTTTCTTGAAGTTATTCACTCGTTTGTATGTTGTAAGTTCATGTAGCTTTTGCTCGGCGGGCCACATGTTTAGTTCTACAAGGACTTTTTTTTTGAATGTATGAATTTACTCGCGCCTATCTCTTAAGTGACGAAGAGCCGGTACCGGCTCTTCTGCGCTAAACGAGGGTAAATGTATTTGATTGCTTGTAAATAACAGCGATGACTCCAACACACATTCCAGTTATTGTGTCAATAATGTGTGCATCCACTCGATGTGACGACATACCTGTCATACAGGACCTGATAAGGAGTAATCTGGGCCCGCTACTAAGTGACGATGACCACATTGCGTGCTCTAGGATGCGCACGGGTTTGATCAAGTGTGATGTGTACGCGCCGTGGGAAACATCGTGTACATGTTGCAAGCAATTGAAGGACACTTTCACATCGGATGCGGTATCAAGCATGCTCGTAGCTACAGTAGATGAGGTTGAAGTCGATTGTGAGCTACCGGTACGATATCAAAGATGTCACGTTGAAAGAGTCAATATCGGCTCTTCCCGCAGTCACTAAAGAAATAAATGTTCTCGTATTATTCTTCATAACCATCAAATCCTGACGATTTTTCACCCGATGATGGTTCCGAGTTGTTTGATGGTATCGAATATGGTGACGGTGATAGTGACGAAAATGGATTCAACGGTGGAATCGACGGGAACGGATTGAACGGTGGTCTCGGTGGGGACGGATTGAAGGGTGGAATCGACGGAGACGGATTAAAAGGTGGAATCGACGGAGACGGATTAAAAGGTGGAATCGACGGGAAAGGATTCAACGGTGGGCTCGACGGGAGCGGATTCAACGGTGGAAACGGAGACGGATTGAAGGGTGGAATCGACGGGAATGGATTCAACGGTGGGCTGGACGGGGGTGGATTGAAGTATAGAATCGACGGAAATGTATTTAAGGGTGGGCTCAACGGAAAGGACGGGCTCGACGGAGGTGGAGTCAACGGTGGTATTAAAGGGGGCGAATTCAATATGGCTGAGTCGTTGAATACAATTTGAAGCAGCAAAGCAATTAATGATAATAAAGCACATGTTACCAAAGCACATGTTACCAATTTTGAAATATTTGAAATACTGGTAACTCTTTTTGTAGTTTCTTTAAATTCAATATTATCACTGTCGTATTTACGGATTGGCAAAAGTTCAACTTCGTCCACATAAACCATTCTTTTGAATTAAATAAATATTTACATCCATTCAAAACAACGCATATTTTAAATTTGTTGCTCTACTGCAATTTTTTCACAAACCAATTTCAATATTCTGATTTCAGAATATCGATGAGGATTGCATTTCCAATTCATGTCATCGCACAAAACAAAATCAATAGCTTTCATGTATTCAGAAATGGGCAACGAAAAGATGTCTTCATGCTCAGATTCAAATATTGTATGTATAGCATTCCATGCAGAATCTGAGATATACCGTTTTGCAACATCATATGCGTCTTCTAAATCAAGGTCTTTCACTATGTCGTAAATATATGTCCAAATCGTAGACAACTGCAATTTTGTTTCCTTTGAGTATTCAATTAAAGATACATTAGTCTTCATAGCATCAATCAGTTTTTTAAGACGAGGTGGTTGTTTAATCGGTTTGCTGGTACTTCGAGCATGAAAGGACCTTTCTTCACATTTTTTTAAGTTGATAACAATTCCATTTTTCAAACATACGAGATTCTCATTATTTACGAATGTTCCAGTTGAAACTTCGCCATAAGAATTTCGTATGCGACCATGATTTGATATTTCATACGATTTACATTTTGGAGCACAACTCAGATGAGAATATATGAGTGGAGTCCATTCCTCGGAATTTGAATCTTCCAAAGATATATCATCGCTAGATTCGTCATCTGTCCAATATATGTTCATGACAAGTGTGGAATCATTTGTGTCCTCACGAAATTTTGGCTTCTTTCTATTTTTGGAGTTTACAATCCAAGCCATTGCAACAGCAGTGACTAAATCAATTTTTTTGTGTTTCACAAATATGAATGGATTCCCCATTTCATCAATATGGTGCTTCATTTTTTTCCCCCATGTCCAGTTGTTGTTAAAAATATTGAAATACCGCTTTCGAATGACTGCATTTTCTGAAATCCAAATAGAACTGGACCAACTTGAATCTTCAATCGGAATTTGACGCATGGCATTATCATCTGGATCATTTTCAACAGCATCAAGAAACATTTACTTATCATAACAAAAAGTTTTGACCGGTGTTACCTTCATACAATAAACACACGATCTTCGTGATGGATTCGTCTTGCATACAAAAAAAAAATTCACAGAATAAAATGGATCGTATACGAGACTTATTATCTGAAGCTAAAGAATTGACGGAGTCGCATCACTTACAGACATCGCACAGTTCAGAGCCGACACATACTTTATCGCATTCACAACATAAACATAAGGAGCATAAACACAAACATAGGACGCATTCACCTCACGAGCATAAGCACACAGAACAATCACAACCGCTTCATTCAATACAGTCAATGGAACTTCCGTCAACCATTCATACATGTATGACTCAATTCGTAGGACCTCAAAAATGTGATGTGCGCTTTGAATTTGGAGGTAACATGGAAGTAGATGCAGTAGATATCTTTGATAAAATGAACCAAAGCAGCATGATTCCAAGCGAGTTCGATGCCAATATGAAATTAAAAGTGAAAGGTGGAGAACACTGCATGCAATTCATAAAGTGTCTACAAGAGAAAAAGTAAGAGTTTCGAAACTAATTTGGAAGAAACGCAAAATGACAGTAAATGAGCAAGTAACACAAGTTTCAACTTCTTAATAAGTGCTGCTTGCGCGGAACTCACTTTCTTTTTTTCACCGGTTTCTTCTTTAGAGGCTGACTTGGTCGAATGTTCATCATAGCATCTTCAAATGAAGTGTCTTCTTTTTTTTGTATTTTTATGGGTTTTTCTTCAGTCGGTGGACTCAAGCGTTTCATGAATCCCAGAATGCTCGACTGATTTGTTCTTTGTTGTTTTAATTTACGTATGTGATCGGTGAACAAATTTTCAGGAGTATCAATGACCAAATCGAGAAGACCACATACAGGATTCACAATCTGATGTTCTGTGTAATAAAGACGATCGACTTTCAAATTGTGCTCTTCAATGTATTTAGGATCTTCTGACTTTTCACATGCTTTTGCTTTCAGATCTTTTGTCTCGATGAGAATGAACGGGACTCGATCACCCACTTGAGGTTCTGAACCTGGGTTTCGAGCTCTCATTTTTTCAACTACTTTTAAATGAGGTAGTTCTTCGTTTTTGTAATCTTTTCTTCTTGATTTTGACATTTTGTAATCTGAAAGAGGAAATTCGTTATTGACCACACCTTCCATATGTTTGTGTACAGCTTTGCATGCTAATTCTTCATCCATTTTGTACATCAGAGCATCTAGAACATCAGATTGAACTCTTTTTGCAAGTGCACAATTATCTCTGCGAATCAATTCAATACCCTTAGCGTCAAGATGATCCATGTATATTTCACCATTTTTGTTTTTTTCATACATCAAGCCTGCATATCGTTTTTTCCGCATGAGCAAATAGGGGAAGTAGACTTTCTCCATTTCCAATACAATTTTTGTTGTATTGTATTTTTCACTAAACTTGTTTGTTATTACTTCTGATGCTTCATCGCCCAATTCAAAGGCTTCCTCAACTGTATTTGCATTTTCAAATAATACCATTACAGAATCTGTATCACCATATACAACATCGCAAGGTGCGAATTCTTTCACCCATACGACTGTCTGATGTAACATTTCGCGAGCTTTATATGTGGTTGAGTCTGCGACGGCAAGACAATGATATTTACCCATTTTCACAGCTCCAGTGAATCCATAAATCGAATTTGCAGAGATTTTCAATGCGAGTTGTCGTCCATTTAAAACACTTTTTTCTTCATCTGATTTTGCGTTTGCCATGGCCTTCTTTGCAGTTTTGCGCGCGGCCAATAGCTTTTCAAGCATTATAGGAAGCAAGCCTTTCATTCCTTTTGCCCATGTGTATACTTTCTTTTCTGTGACCTGTATAGTTTCGTATTGTACTCCCGGTATCTTCATGTATCTTTCGTCCAATACTAGTGTCGAGAAGCAGAAGTTATTTGCTAACATTATGGATGGATATAATGACATAAAGTCAAGGACTGCAACTGGTTTTTTGTAATATTTCGCTTTTGCGTCGATCACAGTCGCACCTTCATATGAATCATTTTCAGATCCACTATATTTTTCAGGAGTGTTCAAAATATATCCTTCTTCGTGTCCGTAATGCAACAGTTGATTCATGACTTTATATTGTTGTCCACGTGTTACCAATGCTTCCATAGGAGTAAAACAAACACGACTCATTTCAACATTCGCAGCAAAGATTGAAAGTCTTAGTACAAGCAGAACCAATAAATAACAATCTTGAATACAGTATATTGCGACTTTGGACACATCTTTGCTTGAACCCTTGCACAATTTAAACATTTCTTTGTAATCCATGTCAACTTTCTTCTCTCCCAAAAAATGTTCGGCTACATCATCAAGTTTGTACGATTCAAGTTTTTCTCGTGCTTTAATCCATTGAAAAATATCCAGGTTACTCCGGCCAACCATATTGATGATAAACAATTCATTGCTTCCTAATGCGGACGAGGTCAATTCTTTGTTTTCTGCATGACTTTTTTGCATAACCAATCGATCCAAATAGCAAAAATCGCAACACTTCAGCATTTTTGCTCGCTTCCAAAGATATTCAAGATCGAATCCAAAACCATTGTAAGTTGCAACGATATCAGGATCAACTATTGCAACTAGATGAGTACGAAATCCACTGAGGAGTTCTCGTTCTGTTCTGTATGTGTATACATGAGCCCCCTCGATGGGATCGCATTCTCCGACGACAAAAATGCACTTGACTGCAGCTTGTGCTGGAGTTCCGATTCTCCAAAATACTGCACCAATCTGATATATTTTATCATCAAAATTATCTGCATCTGGAAAACCTCCCGTCTCACTTATGCATTCAATGTCAATGCAAGCAACGACGAGAGGTGCTATTTCAATTTTTTCAGGAATCGGAGTCAAGTCTCTCATGTTACATTCCAACTCGATGGGACAATGAGATATTTTATCTTCAATAATACGTGTACCATTTACACGAACCCAGCCAGATGGAACAAGGTTGATTTGATCCATAAATTTAGAGTCTGGTCCAATCTGTCCTTCGTGACATTTGGTTTTTTGTATTGCTTTGCGCATTAAAGACACATTTGGAAAGTATATTTTGAAGTATATGTGTTCTTTTCTATCCGTTGGATGTTCCATTCTGTTCGGTTCCCAACCATAGGCATTCTTTAAGTTCACCTCTTCGTGTCTTAAAACGTCACTATCATCCAAATTTAATAGGTTTGCCAATTTCTCTTTCAACGCCGTCGCACTTGATTGTTTTTTATAAAATAGGTATGGTTGAAAACCACTTACCTTAATAAAAACAGAATTGCCTTTTTCTGTGCATCCGAATAGTCCAACAACACATTCATTTGTATAAGTTGGTTCGGAAGAATTTGCATGAGACATGAATTTGTCTGCGTGAATTTCACTAAAATGATTGTAATCAAAAGAGTCTGGTATTTTTTGCATGATCTTCACATCAATCAATTGAAATACATGTGTACCTCCTTCCTCAGAATCTGCGCGCAGCAAATGTGTCATTTTACTTTTCAAAACTTTTTTTCGTTTTTGATTCGGCGTTTTTTTTTTCTTTACTTACATTACCAAATCCAGCCAGGATTTGTCAGCAACTAAATTTCGACCAATTTTCGTAGGTTGGTCATTGCGCAGTGAGGTGTAAGTTAGTAATGCATAAATATTTATGAGTTGTCGACATAAAAAACAATGGATATTCATGATCCAAGACCACAAGAAAAAAGACAAAAAAAATACACAAAAGGTCGAAACAGTGAATCTTTTGATCCCAAAAGCACATTCTCAAGACCAGATATGCGGATAAGAATAGAAGATGCAAATTCAAATTTGAATAATGTTAAGCATGATGATGTTATCATAATTCCAGATTTCGTGAGTGAGGATATGTTGTATGAAAAATTACTTGAAGAAATTCATCAATTACAAAATGATAAAGTAGAAAATTCTGAATGGATTTCATGGCATGAGGGATGTCATCTTATAGTGAAATCTCCTGAACACTCTAAAACATTCAAGTCAATTTTAGAAAAAATGCACCGAATGTTTGACATAGATCCAAATACTTCTAGTTTTAGATTCAATTTTTACAAAGATGATACAGATTGGAAAAGCTTGCACCACGATTCCGCTGCTTTCAATCCACTTCGAGCTAAAAACCAAAATATAACAGTTGGATTATCTTTAGGATACACTAGAGAACTTTGTTTTCGACATGTAAATGGAACTACTTTGGCGTTTCCTCAAAAAGATAAGTCACTGTTTTCCTTTGGTAGAGATGTAAATATACGGTTCAAGCATGGCATAAATGCCATACCACATAAGAAAAGACAACACCAAAACTGTGGCAGAATATCAATTATTCTGTGGGGTTGGTCTTCATTACCGATAAATGAAGCCGGTGACCCCCCGCTAGTAAAGAACAAAGAGATAACGAATAAAAAAAATCAGAATACTACTACTCATAAATAAATGACACCGGAGATGTAGTAAATACATTTGCATTTGCGACTTGTACATCACATTGTCCAGTAAAGTTATCATTATCCGGAACAATACATTTGATTATACTTGGTGAGCATGAATATACAACTGCAAGTTTGTCTCCGATAACCACTCGAATAGAACAAGCAGAAAAATTGCATCCACTTATCCAAAGCTGACAGTTTTTTTTACCTTTTACTGGATTTATCTCAAATATGACAGGATGGGATTGACATTGTGGATTTGGAAATATTGTCATGTTCTGAGGTCTTAGCCAGGAAGTCAAACAAATTCCCAAACGATTTGAAATTAACGACATCCAAAAGTTTGCTGTCATTTTTTCAAGAACCATGGGAACTTGAATTTTCACATTTGTTCCATTTCCATTCCATGCGACTTTTGTGGCACCAGACAAAGGTTTTCTCGTATGATACGAAAAGAAACATAAATTCAATGTGCATTCTTCCTTCAAATTCATACTTAAATCTTGCATTTTAAGACTGTATTCTTGAAAACTTAATGTATTGAGTGGAAACTTGAAAATGTCGTCATCAATGAATCGCAGCACGGGCAAATTCGATGTCAAATGATGAATTGTGCAGTTTCCAATCGTCTCGTTGTGTAATCCAATTTTCACACCCGCGATAAAGTAATCTTCACAATCACTGTATATAGCAAATAGCAAGTTTGACAAGGTTTTTACATGGACAATCGCATGTGTACCGAAGAGTTCGATTTTGGATTGTGTCACATGTATATTCCAGAACATTTCAAACTTATGCAAAGGACAAACACATTCATCAGGAGGTAGAAAAATCGTAAGTTGCATTTCGCCTGGATTGGTAATGTCGAATAAATTTGTTTGTTTCGCGTACTTGAAAAAAGTTCGTTCATGTAATGTGCTTTTACTGAAGTCATTGTTTGATTCCTCTAGTAAAAAAGCTAAGTCGTCATCAGTAAAGCTATCCATCGAAAAAAAATGATTTTCGGAAAAATTCACATCTATCCTCCAGCACTTGTTCTAGTTTTCGGATGGAGTTGGATTCTTGTGTGGACCTGGGTATCCTGCTTGATAGTCGTCAAATTTTACAATCTTCGCATCGTACCTGAAAGCATGTTTTTAACGCAAACGCGATACAGACAATATCGACAAGTCGGCATCAATCTCTTAATAGCAATTTACCACATCATCTTGTTAACATTATACATATGTTTGGAAGAAAACATTCGTAACAATACTGCAATATGGCTAAATAATACCGAACATTCATCTTCATTTGATTCCGAAGCTTTAGTGTATCTATTTTTGACTACTTTATTTGCGACACCTCCATGTGTATCCTTATTATGGTACACACTCTTATTCCATGAATCTTGTCTTTTGCTACTTGCAGTGACGCTTATAATTACATGCTGCCTTATATTGGATATTTGTGTTTTGACACAACTATCGTCATATTACCGCTTCTATTTCAAGTTGCTCTACATTAATGTAATTATAAAATCTTTTTTTGTAAGTTTTTTCGTGGTTCTTTTCGTGTGTCTTGTGTGTACGGTATTCTAAACATGGTAACATGAAATCGGAAACTGAAATGAAAAAATATATATTGCGACCATGTAAATCATATATCAAAGGTGAATCCACCACGGAAGACATGAACACTTGTATTGACGCCGTCAATAAAGCTGGCGGAACCATGAATCGAGTCACCTTTCACGAGGTTATAAGTGGCGGGGTTATAACTGACGGGGCTCTGCAGGGTAGCGCACTGCCTGAAACCGTTTTCAGTGTCAGCAATCCTCATGTGTTTTACGATAGTACCGTAAGTGTTGATTATAAGAGCTTTTGTGGACCCAATACTGTATGGGACGATTACACAAATCAATGCAAAGTAGATACAACTCAATGCAAAGTAGATACAAATCAATGCAATGTCGAAGAGGAAAATAATAAATGCATCATTTCTTAAACGGGAATGCGCATTTTTTTGCAGTACCAAAATAAATGAGATATGAGCCCGATGAAAGTATTACAAACATACTATATGACACGGTATACGACACGATTCCATCGTTTACTCAAATATGCGAATGTGGAGATTATATCCATTTGAGTGTCAAAGAATATATTGTAAATTTTGTGAAATGGAGTATTCGTATGAGACGCACATGGAGATTCGAGACAGAAGAAGAGTATGTGTTTATTTAATTTGCTGTATTCGCTCGCAATCTACATCAGTCGCTCCCCATCTAACGCTCACCCATCAGTTGCATCCAATCTACATCCCAAACCTTTTGCAAATTTCGAAGCGTAATTTTTCTTCGATAAGTTTAGAATTGGAACACATCCAAAGTATGCATCACATCCAATTCGACCTTGCTTTGCGTCAAACTCATTCAATGATCGCAACTTATATTTTCCAGACTCGTCACATATCACCAAACCACATATTGATATAACCTGACCCCAAGACATTTCTAAACAAACTCTGTTCTGCTTAGTGGAAGTCACTTGAAAATAAGACCACTTCGAGACCTCTGGTAATTTACTTATGTAGCACTGGCCCGGAAACACTCTCCATAAATGTGTTTGGTACAAGTATTTTGAAAACAGATCTCTTGTCCACTCAAACATGCGTGGTGAGGATGACAATGCAAATAACGTCCTGAATACTGTGTGTCTATGTGAATTTCCTGAGATCTTACTGTCATTAAGTTTTCTGTGTGATAGTATCATCAAATCGATGTAGTATGTCATAATTAAATATAGCTCGTCTTCACCTAAAATAGATCTGAAACATTTACGTTTCAATGCTCGTCTTCTTCTCGGATTCAGCTTTCGCTTTGCAGACATTGAGCAGTATTTTTTTCGCGAAAAAAACTTCAGATGATTTTCACATCTCTTTGTTTTGCAACAGTACGATTTGTATCAGTACCATTTGATGCAGGTGCAAATATAAAAGGAGCTGCTCAGGGACCTGCAACACTGCAAAAATCATTCAAATTTGATACGGTTACCATAGAATGCGACAATCGGGACAATGTTGCAATATTTGAAGACATCAAAAGAAATGTCCTTGACATAGTAAAGAACAACGATTTTCCCGTTTGCTTTGGTGGAGATCATTCTATTGCGATTGGATCCGGTGCAGCAGTATCTAACTACGCATCTAGCATTTTATGGATGGATGCACACGCGGACTTCAATACGCCTGAGAGTAGTGAAACACAAAATCTACATGGAATGCCATTAGCAATTCTACATGGACTTGGATCGCAAAATTACACTTCAATTTGCGACTCTTTTCCGAGTCGAAACAATATTCATATATTTGGAGCAAGGGACATTGATGCAGAAGAATTTAAATTACTTCAGAAATATAACATAAAATGCACAACTATGTCCGCAATAAAACGCTACGGTGTCGATTATTGCATGCGACAGGCGATACGAAATCTTCCTGGAAAAATTCATCTCAGTTTTGATGTGGATGTCATGGATCCAAGTGTGTGTCCCGGTGTCAGCACACCTGTAAGCAATGGATTAGACTACGAACAGCTTGAAATTTGTTTACAACATTTAAACGAATGCAAACGTGTGAGATCACTTGACATAGTAGAATTCAATCCATTATTTGATGAGAATGAAAAAACTATCAGATTGATCCGGTTCATGCTAAAGTATATGGGTCTTCTGACATAATCACTTGACTAATGCAACCACGATTTTACGTGGTCCTGTGAAGGAATCACGAGAATGCATCACTAATGAATTGTTTATAATCATAATATCGTTTTTACACCATGGAATTCTTGTTGAGTTTTCAAATGCATACTGACCAATGCGAATAAATGCTTCTTTTGTCTCATCATTAAACAATTCACCATTTCCGTGTATGAGCATTTTTTTTGAGTCACTATTTTGAGGAAGCATGAACGAAGTTTCAGCCGCCATGAAAAATATTTCATCGTCCAAATATGTCTTAAATATAGACATAACTGGACCAATCGTTTGAAGTACACCATTCGATATCCATTTCCAAGTTATATTTTGTTCATCTAATTTATTCTTTAGTTCTGTCTCGTTTTTAACATGATAAGTTTCTTTCCATGACTTACCCAAAGGTTGCGAATAATCTGTTTCGGACGGGAATTCTCTAAGATATCGAACCCCTTCTTCATACAACCTCTTAGACAGTGCTGGAAACCACATTCTGAACTGTTTTGCAATGCTTGACGAACGAATTATCGGTGTACACCCTTCAGAAAGTGGAGGTACTAAACAATAAAAAACGACATATGACGGTGGACTTACACATTGTGCCATTTCGTGATGAGGTGGAATATTCTTGTGAGATGGTGCTTCATTAGAAGTAAATACACCATTCTCTAAACATACTCTAGGTCCGGCTGAACATGACATATCTACATTTGTATCTCCTAACGATTGAACAAAATTTGAAAACTCTTTTACGGTATCGATTCCACAATCTCGTAGTATTATCGCTCCATACTTATCAACCGATTCCTTCATGTCTTTGGGAACACTTGTATAAATCGGAAATTCCATTTACTGATCCTTATTTTTTTTACAACGCATCATGTTACTCTTGACAATAAATAACCTTCAATTTTCTTTAGCAAAAAAATGTGCTTCAGTATTCAAAATCCACTTGTTCAAATCAAGAATATTGTCATCTGAAAATAGTAACCATAGGTACTTTAATAGTTCTGCCATCCAAAATGTGGGTTGTTCATTTGATTTTTCACCTGAAAATACATTTTTCAAAGCAGCATATCCGAATTTCGCGTAACAATGCTTTTGTATTGACTTGAATATATTGTATCCCCATGCACGATATTTTTCATTTTTTGTAAGCCTCCACATGTAAAACAAAGATTCAACAGTTTCGGGTCGTAACACATACTTGGAATCTATCGTTTTTATTTGACATGAACAATGTTCACATCGACTGGAAATTGTAAATTTATCGCCAGATAATCCGGTTGGTGTATTGTACAATCGATAACATGCTGTCGTTAATTTTTTTGCCAAATTTAAATCTTTATTGGGTGAATACGTTGTATTTGTCAGTATCCCAAGAGCAATCATACCCGGTGTGAAGCAAGAAAGATGATCCATGTAATTTTTGTTTTTTGCTTTCAAGAAAATAGCACTTTTGCATCGAATTAGTAATGATTTGTAGATAGTATTCAACATTTTATTGTACCCCTTCTTTATATGATAATTACGAGTATTCATTAAGTACATTTTTAAAACATATTCGTGCAAAGAATCGTATTCAGCATTCAATGAAATAGGACGAATTGCCTTATTGTATATATGACTCCATGAATCAGCCGCATTCATAAACAATTTATTTTTAGTTAAGAACGCCAATCTATGAAATTCAAGTTGAACTGAACCTTGTTGTGCTAAATTTGTATACCCATTTCTTGACATCTTTTTTAATGTATTCACTTCTGATAACGGAAGTTTGCTACCATTAAATGCTGGTACAAATGATAAAGCAACTTCATTTGCTTTATTTAAAAACAAAGGATTATGTGTCAACTCATAAGCTGATATAAGACCTCCCAACACCCGAATTGTCATTTCAAAGACATTAAAAAAATGATCTTTTTGGAATGACCATTTATATCGTATCCACAAAGTAGCATCTTGCACCTCCTTATGCATGTTCATCAGGATTGCTGTATCTAGCGCATCAATCATCGTAACCCCCACACCTCCCCAGTTATCGTGCTTACCACCATCCAGTGGTTGTATCTCATCATATCCCCATGCAAATGATTTGTAATTATTCCATGAATGTTGAAAAGCTTCCTTTATTTCCAAACGAATGTTTGAGGAATTCAGAAATATGAATTGAATCGTACAAAATAAAAGCATTTGTTTTTTTTTTGTGATATTTATTCGAACATTGCACCAATTCCTTCAAAAATGCCAAATAATAACCACGAAAACGAACGCACAACATCATCTCCAAAAAAGGCGACTTCCCAAAAGCTCATGTTCGCCAGTATAGATAACATAAAAAACAATAAAAATTCAGCCACGAATACTCCAACCGTTAAAGCAGAAACAAAAATTGGTGTTGAATCATGCATGCTGGTACTTATATAGTAAGCAATTCCAATATTGACAAGCATCAAAACTAAGCTTCCCACAATGATTTTCATCACCGGCATCGACATGTTAGTTTTTTGATACAAACATTATAATTATGGTACCATATATTTCAGATACCATATATTTCAGAAAGAAAGTACGCCGAATTTTTTTTGTGAAGAATAAAAAATGTATTGGTTGGGGTCAGAATCTCATAATATTTTCAAAAAAGTTCTTCCAATTTTCCAAAAAAAACAAATTACACCTACAATGTCCAATTTGATATGTTCCAATCATACAAAACTGCGTTATTGGAAAGGTGCAGAATCTCATTTTGACTATGATATAAATGATGCGTTGAAAAACACCGAAAAAAAGTTATTGCAAAAGAAAACATGAATACAAAAATCATTTCAATGGTGATGACACTTCCCGTTGTTTATATGTTGGGATATTGTACAGATAATAATTTGTCTTGTGCAAATTGGGCACATGATGGTGAATGTGAAGGCGACAATGCCGAATTCGTGCAAAAGACATGTCCGCACTCTTGTAATGTATGTTCGCATATGTGTCGCGATTTGAACGAAAGTTGCCATGATTGGGCAGCAAGCGATGAATGTGATACAAACAGTGCGTACATGTTCAAGAATTGTCCGACAAGCTGTGGACTTTGCGCACCAAAATGCTATGATAAAGATGCGCTATGTCATCAATGGTCCCTTGACGGAAATTGTGCAAAGAATCCACAATACATGCTTTTTAATTGTCCACTTTCATGCGGCGTGTGCAAAGATTCCTGTCTGGACACGCATGAGTCATGTCCATCCTGGGCTAAAATTGGACAATGCAATGAAAATCCGGGATACATGCTGAAAACTTGTCCACAAAGCTGTGATATTTGCAATCATATGTCGTGTGTAGACAAAAACATAACACTATGCAGAAGATGGACGGAATCTGAATGTTTGAATAACCCCGTAGTTGTCATGCGTGATTGTCCACACATGTGTGGTGTATGCACAACATCATGCATCGACAAAGATACCTCGTGTCGCGACTGGGCATTGAATGGAGAATGCAGAGGAAACAATTCTGTAACAGTACTTCGTTCTTGTCCTCAATCATGTGGAATTTGTCACGCATTCGACAAAGACGAATTGTAAATCAAAATACAAAAAAAATCATCATAAAATAAAATGACAAAAAATGTAGATGCTGACACTGAAAAAAATAGAAAAATAGAATCACCCTACGTTCATCGCGTTACCGCATATCTAAAAGATCTTGAAAAAAATTGGGCATATGTGAATACAAATAAAATACCGGGAGTGAAAACGAAATCAATTTAATTTTTTTGCTATGTGTACACATGTTGTTTTTTAGTAGTATTTGTATGCAAACAACAAAATATCAAAAACGAATATCCGGTTACCATGAGTCAAAACAATTGATATACAAAAGAATTCTTTATACACACCGTCAATTTAGAATTCAATGCATCCCATATACATTGGTTTCAATTTTTCTTTCATATTATTCCACGCATTCATTAAATCGCCACCACCATTTGATCTAATACTTATTGATCTCCCATTCGTCTTCGTATTTTTACCGTTATCACCAAACCCCAATTTTCCATCATGATTGTAAAAAAATAAACCATACGGCGTGTATGCCACTAGAACAAGTAAATTGTAATTTTCAATTTTTACATGACGAAATTTTAAGACCCATGCTCCTTTGTGATACTGAAATTGACTCGACTTTATTTCTGTTTTGTCATCCCATACTTTCGCATCATACTCTCTTGTACTCTTGCCACATTTAGTTCCATTTATACTTAAACACTCGTCCGGTTCGTCGATAGACACTCCTTCCTTTTTAAAATACTCTTTCGTTATCAATTCAATTATATCTCCACGAACTTTATTATTCAAATTTGAGAGAGGTATGTTCTTGTAGTGAATTTCAGTCATATTTTGTTTCACACAACTTTTAAATTCATCAAAAGACCTTTTTGACAGAACTTCACCTCTGATACTGCGTTTCATTTTGAACGCGTTGTCATTTTATTTTTTTTACTCAATTTGATTCATGCAAAAAAATTATTTCGAAAGGCAGCACCCTTGGGGTTGAAGTCACGAAATGGAACCGAATCGGCTAAAAATGAACGCTGTCGACTCGGCATCTTTTAGAATGTAATCATTTGGGGTTCCGTCGATGACACCTTCAGCCATCGCCTGCGTCACAAAGGTGGCATTCATGTGACGAATTGGATATTTGTCTGTCTTCCCAAATCTTGGAATCAAGGTGCCGTCGTAGGATTGACCTATCAGCCCGTGCGGTCGTACCTCCAACTCTTTCCCATCGAATTTGACCGTGAAGTCGAGTCGTCGCGTCGGTCCATCGTACGAGTCATACACCGGCATCCCGGTGACCGAAAAGAGCCAATTCGGCGTTTTGATGGACAACGTGCTGACGTCGATCGACAATGCGATCTCGTCGCACGCGCGTTCTGTGTGAGGACTCATTGAAAATGTGATGCGGTGATGCGTCTTAGCGCAGCTCCCTTTCACCATCTTCCAATCCCACATGGCTTCGTTGAGCCTTCGACTGTCGTAGGTCAAATACAACAAGCGACCTTTTGCCGTGCGAAAAACGCCGTGCATAACGGTCATAAAAGATCCATTGATACGATTACCGTTGAGACCAAATATGGCATCATGGATGACCATTGCCACGCTCACGTTTGGTGCCGAAATCATCGCGTAACTCGTGTCGTTACGACCACGAAAGTCGGCCCGTCCACCGTAGGCGAGCGTGAGGTGCGGATCTTGTTTGGCGCCTGAGGCCGTCGGAGGCGGCGAGGGTGGGAAAGTCGGAGGAGATGGCGGGCAATTTCGAAGACTCGACAACCAATTTGGACCACCGTTTATATAAGTGAAGACACCGCTACAGTTTTTGAAGCATGTATCGCCTGTCCTTTTGAAGTTGATCGCGTCGCAAATCTCAAGCTGATCGCACGCTGTGCGCGCTTCATCGAGAGAAGAAAAGACTGGACAATTAGCGGAGTAGTTATAAAAAATTCCAGATAAATGTGGGCAGGAAAGTTGTTTACCCTGACCAAAGTCATATGTATTATACCAGCAGTTTGATAAAGTGAGGTGACGATGAGGATGCATCTTCCATTAAAAAATGTTTCAAAAAAAACTTGTGCAATCGAAAGATATTATTCACATTTATACAAAGATTTCCTTTGAAAGAACCCAATACACATTCCAAAGATGAGATTAATTTTGATGTATTGCACAAATAGAAGTTTCCAAAGCGATGATGATCCGCTAAAAAACATTCACGCATTTATCACAGTCGGATTGGCATTGTTTCTTATCTTGTCCATGCGAGCCCAATACTCCACACGTAGCATTGCCCTTTTTCGTCTATATTGTTCATCACGTAAATTCTGTGTTTGCATCTTCTTTAGTTCATCATTATACCAGTCTTCTATATTCTGCTCAGTTTCTTTTACTAAATCTTTTACTTTACTCAAACTTTTCACCATTGAAGATCTATATGTCTCTTTATTATGAGAATGAGAAGCAACGGACTTGTTATCGAAATTCGAAACTGCTTCTGATACAACCGATTGATTGTCGTCCAATTTCGATACAACTGATTTATTGTCGTCCACTTTTGATACAACTGATTTATTGTCGACTACCTTTGATGTTTTTGATATAACCGATCTATCGTCAACTATTTTTGAAATGACCGATCTATTGTCAACCACCTTTGATGTCTTTGATACAACCGATCTTTCATCATCATCTATATTTGACACAACAGATTTATTGTCAACTACCTTTGATATTTTTGATACAACCGTTCCTTTTTCATCCATATTTGACACAACAGATTTATTGTCAACTACCTTTGATATCTTTGATGCAACCGATCTATTATCGTTTGTCTTTGATATCATAGATCTATTGTCATTTACATTTTGTTCTTCACATAGATCGTTCATAGAACTCAACGATATTTCATCTTCCGGTTTTTCCGACAATGGTATTTCCATCAAGTCATCATCATTATGTTCTGATGCTTCGATTTCTATACAATCCGCTGTCTTAATAAATGCAGTTTTTAAATTTTCCAACTCCGTCATCGTAAGTGACCCATACCTTTTGTACCATGCTTCGGCAGTCTTTAGATACCCATGTTCTTCGTTTTTTTTGCTTTTTTTCAAAATAAGATTCTTCATCTTATCGAAGTCATCTTGCTTTAAAATTTCAGATGCGATTGACGGTCGTTTTTCTTTGAATCGATTCGAATCTTCTTTGGCAAACTCTTGAGCGTATTGTCGTTTACTCATTTTAGAATACTGCACAAAAAAAAAATCACACACGAACATGATTTTTTTTGTGTGGTCAACGAGACATTATGTCAACGAGCGTTTCGACGACTGACTGACACATGTTCTTTATCTTGCCCAAAAAAAATTTATATTAGAATAAATTGTATCGTGCGATGTTCATTACATACAGAATTGGCAAAAAGCAAAACAGTAACGAGCACGAAATTATTACAGTGAAGAAAAATCACATTCTAACGCATTTGAGTGAATATATTCATTCAACCATTGTAAATGGAATCGGATTTGATTGGCCTGCCCGTAGATTATCCAGATTTGGTCTGAATGCTCTGGCTTATCAATCTCCATTTACAATTGCATGTGCATTTTCGCATCGTCGTGCATGGCAGCATTTTCAATATTCAAATTATTCGCGAGCATTGATTTTAGAAGAAGATGCGGTTCAAGCACACAACATATCTATAGACAATCTCATTCGTTCGGTCACATTTGAATGGGATTTTTTACAACTCGGTCGATGTTGGGATTTTTGTTCTACTGAACAAACTATACATAGATTTAAATACCATCGATTCGTAACATCAGAAAACCCTTGCTGTTCGCATGCATACATGATAACACATAACGCAGCAGAACAATTACTTCGATATTCTCTTCCACATGTAGTCAGTATTGATCTTCTCTTTACATTCCTCAATCGCAAAAAAATAATAAATGTTAAAAGCATCACACCAGTACTCTTTATCCAAAACAGATCAAAAAAATCACACGACACCACAAAGCTTTTAGAATGCGACCCATCAGAAACTGAAAAACGCAAAACTGGATTTTTAGATACGAATCTTTTTTCCAACATTCAAAATCATTGGATGCAATCGTACATATGGAAATCAACAATCGACTATACGTCAACAACATATTGCAGGCTAGAAAAGTACTGTCGTACATACGATCGTAATAGATATAATATATCAAATCGCAGTATGTTGAACGATTACCCTTTCAAAAATGCTGAATTCTTGGTCAAATCCGTAGATGCTATTTTCGCAAAACTCAAACTCAACGGCGTCGTCATATGGAATCGATTCGTAACTCCAAATTGCAATATTCATGTTACTTTACTTGAATCTTTTCGATTTATTTTTTCACATTCGACAAAAAAGAAACATCTGTGTTTTATGGAAAATATAACTCATAGATGTACATCACCATTTCTTCGCAATTCTCTCGTTTTCGTATCTTCACAGCAAGCTATTTTTCACAATCCAAACTTGCATGGTCTGTTCTATCACCCAAGCAACATTTATATTTTTCACGGTACACCACCAACTATATTTCAAAGGGCAACAAATGTATTTCAATGGAAGGTTCCTCGTGACTACTCTATCGTCGACTCTATTGATTATCAAAATAAAAGATTGATCAAAATGAATTATGGAGCAGATATATTGCCTTACGATCTTGTCAAAAAATCAAACAACAAAATGATTCCCGTACTGGAAAATGTTGACCGATCTACATTTTGCAAATTTGTTCGTACTTTTCATAATGTCGTCAAAATGAACTTCAACAAATTTGATTGTGGTAAATATTACAAATATGTTCCATACAATCGTACTTTGAAACATGAATTGATCAAAAATGCAAGATTCATTCCATTTCTAATTAAAAACACCTTTATCCATCCTGATGTATATACATCGATACTTTACAACAAACCTATTCTTACTACTAATCGTCACATTTATGACAAATTCCAACATCGTATCGTGTTCCGTCCAAACATTGAGCTATTTGATCCACATGAAACATATACAGTACCAAATCTCACAATCAAAGAGACCCACAATACATTCGTACATCGTATTCTGACATTGATTTCTCAAATTCAAATGTATTATTGATATACCAAATTGGTCTATTTTTATTGTGCACTTCAATGTATGTGGTATCAAAATGTTTGTATGGAGGTATAGCTGGTGGTTTGCAATCTTTTACCAACTTTGCTCCATGAATACATATTTTACACAAAACGCGACAATCCACATCAAAGAAAGCAGTCAGAACTGACAATTTGGAAATCTTCTTATATAAATTACAGGGTGCGTCGACAAATGTCAAAAACATCCCCAACTTTTCCGTATCGGATTGTATGTTTGTGTACTCAATATCTTCAGACCCATTCAATGTAATTAAGAGTGATTGCTTTTCATTGTTTGAGTTCTGAAAAAAGTGCGACTGCACATTATAAAAATAGTTGTTGTGTAATTTCATATACTTGTAAAAAAGTTTCGCCTGTTTAATATAAAGTTTAGGGTCTCGAAAGTTAAGCGCATTTAAAACATTCACATAATTTTCTTTTCCGCAAAAAGCCATGATCTTGGGACGAAAAAACAAAACATCTTCTATTGTAATTATAAAGATACCATGCATTGTTAATAAATGATCAAATATGAGACATATTATGTCGTATGACAAAGAATCGATAAAACAGCAGTTTAAAGAATAAGATATCAAGTCATTTATTCTTCCATAATTTATTCTCGAATCGTTAGCATCTATCAAATCTGCAATCTGTCTCAATTTTGAAGATAAAAGCATTCAATTCAATTTTTTTTCAAAAAGATGTTTATGAACAGATTTATTTGGATTTAAAGTATTTAATTGTAAGCATTTATTCCATAACTGATATTCCGATGAAAAATAAATTTTGAACCCTTTGAGATATTCTTTCAAATTTAATCCATACATTTGTAATATGTAGTTCTTTGATTTGACTTTCATGAACAAATTTACCTGGTACAAAATGAACAATTGTCTGTATTCTAACAAATCAAATATTGAATATAACAAATCTTCACTTAAATTATCCATATTGATAGAAACTTAAGTATCCAGTCGAAAATGAATTGATGCGAACGAGCATCAAATTTATTTATTTTTACATACAAAGTAAATGTGGGCTTCGAGTGTAACAAAAACCATCGACAAAAAAACACGAACGACCTTGCCTCTTCCCAAATACTTAGCACAAGCACGCGCGGATTTCGTAGAAAAACGCAAAGAGATTCCAAAACTCTTAGAAGAATCTCAAAAAATGCGTGATGAATGTGCACACATGACTAGCCGATATTTGTACAGACAAAAAAAAGACCAGGAAGCATATGCAGTAAAACTAGAAGAAGAGGCCAAAATTCGAGAATCGATGAAAAGAGAACAGGAATACGAACAAACTGTTGCACCATACCTTAGCGCCTATAATCAACGAGTAGAAATAACAGAAAACAATACAGACGCTCCAAGAAATATAACCGCGCCTGGTACTGGAAAACGCAAAGAAACAATTGATACCTATGTACAACAGTCAGATGCAACGGCCTCTCGACAAACAGCTATCATAAATGAATATCTCATGCAAGTAAGTGATGAACCACCAAAATTAGCTTTACATACTCGCGATGACTGTCCTTTGTGTCAAACAACGCTCATGCTCATAAGCTCAAAAGCAATTATGACATGTCCTAAATGTGGATATGCGGTCACATATCTCGATGCAACTATGTCAAGTATGAGCTATTCAGATGATGTAGAATTTTCATCATTCAGTTACAAAAGAATCAATCATTTCAACGAATGGCTGCAACAGGTACAAGCAAAAGAAAACTTTGAAATTTCAGACGAAACCATGGACGAAATCATGATGGAATTATACAAACAAAGAATTGTGAATGTCGAAGACATTACTCAAAAAAAAGTTCGTGAAGTTTTAAAAATATTAAAACTACGAAAAGCATATGAACATGTAGCTCAAATCACCAGCAAACTTACTGGGTCACGGCCTCTTCGAATTCCACCCGAAGCAGAAGAAATGTGTCGACTCATGTTCATTGCAGTACAACCTGCATTTGAAAAACACTGTCCAAAAGATCGCAAAAACTTTCTTTCCTACTCATACTGCCTCTACAAATTCTTCCAACTCCTTGGATACGAAGAATTTCTTGATTCATTTACGCTACTCAAAGGAAGAGATAAGCTATGCAAGCAGGATGAGATATTCAAAAAGATTTGCGAAGAGCTAGATTGGGAATATATTCCGTCAGTTTGATTGTATGTCACTCTATCTGTGTAGAATCAGAGTGTTTTTCTTTTTTTGTAATATAAATGAACACATAATCGGATTACTTGTCTTTTTTGTGATAGATTTACACTGTTGAAACGATTTTTGCGTTGATGGATAAATTAGTAAATCGTATATAAAATAAATGGAAGCTCTGAAAAAAAGACTTGCTAAATGGCGTTCTTACGCAGGAGAAATAAGTTGTAAATATAATGGTATCGGTCCGACTGGGGGGTTTTGTTTGTCTGCAAACAGAAAGAGTGTGGGTGGGAACGATTGTATTGACAAAAAATTTGCTACTTTTCTTATGTTCTTGTTTACAAATTCGACAGTTACTGATTTGGGGTGTGGTCTTGGACAATATGGTAAAGAATTTCAAAAAGAAGGTGTTCATTGGATAGGTTACGATGGAGCTGAAAATATAGAATCTGTTACAAATGGCTTTGTTAAGTTTTTGGATTTGACTGAAGAACATGACATCGATAAAAGTGATTGGACAATGAGTATTGAAGTAGCTGAACATATACCCAAAAATTATGAAGAGATATACCTTTATAATATTCTCAATCCTGCAAGGAAAGGAGTAGTTCTAAGTTGGGCGCTTCCAAATCAAGCCGGTCATCATCATGTCAATGGAAAAGATAACAAAATTGTCATATGTTTATTAGAAACATTAGGGTTTTCTTTTGATACTACAAAAACAAACGCTTTGAGAAATACTGTCATTGGATGTCCCTGGTTGAAAAATACTGCTATGATTTTTTCGTTAAAAAATAAATCATGGAACTCATTTGAAGATTTTCGCACTCTTATAAAAGCGGCAAACTGTAAATAGTTTTCAGTATTACAACTTCTTTGGAATTTTCGTCGTCAGTTTGTGTGTCTTAGTGACAACGACATAATCCATTTTTTGTATTTTAACTTAATTGTATGTACCGTTCGCTAAGAACACCACTGTAAATAATTTTTGTGCGGTCAGTGACAGGATCAGATTTTCAAAAAATAAAATGTATTAAATGATGTAAATGTCAAATATTGCGTCCCGAAAAATGCTTTTTAACATCTTGCTCGTGCAAGTAGAAACCCAGGCTGATGTTCAAAAAATCCTTTTCTGCCGTCGTGCTTCCAGTCCATACCATTCAACTTGACTCGTGAATCATTCATATTATCGATATTGTGTTTTACAGGTATCACTGGTTTTCTTTTGAAACACATTGGCATTAGCTTTGATTGATGTCCTATCGTGCGTATTATATGCACTCCCCTTATCATTATATTTAGACTGTAAAAAAATATCGATAGTAGTAAATGGGAGATGTGACACACGGAGCCAAATTATTTAAAGCTAAATGTGCAACCTGTCATACCTGTAATGAAGGTGGACCGAATAAACAAGGACCTAATTTATTTAAAGTGATCGGAAGACAAAGCGGACAAGTCAGTGGGTTCAAGTATACAAAAGCTAATCAAGAATCTGGAATCGTTTGGACAAGTGAAAATATGCAACAGTATTTAGAAAATCCCAAAAAATTTATAAAAGGCACAAATATGGCGTTTCCTGGTTTTAAGAAAGAGAAAGATCGATTGGATGTCACTACATACTTACTTACTCTACATTAAACATCAAAAAATTATTTTATTGATTGCATTTGATATCCACATATTTCCAGTTTTCATAAAAAGTTAATCGCATCTGTGAACCAGCATCAAAGATTTTAATCAATTTTTAAGTAAAAAAATGTCAAAAGCTCTTCGTATTGTGACTGAAGACAAATTACCACATCCAATATTTTCAAATTGGCATCCTTTTTATGCAATCACGAATAAAAGTCATCCACCATGCTTTCTAGAATTCATGGAACTTATTAAATGTTCAGAAAAAAAAAAGCCATCAGAATGCAATAAGCAGTACATCAATTTGTTACAATGTTTGAATAAAGAAGGTTTTGAATGAAAGCATTCTGATTGAACAAAACATAAATTCTGCATAAAGAAGCGATGACATCAAACCAATTTTATGTAAGTAATAAAATAAGACAATACTTGTTACTGGTTTTATATTTTTGTTAAGTGTGTAGAAAGTAATCCGAAGTTTGTATAGAAATAAGATCAGATTTTTTTGGGTCGTATGTATGCTTCGAGGTTGGACACACAGTTCTGAGTACACACAAACAAACAAAAAAACAAACACAAACAAACACACAAACAAACACACACACAAAGAAAAAAAATATACCTTCTGAAAATTTCTTCCCAAAACTTTTTTTCAAAAAAATATTTTTTGGCTTTGAATTTTTTCGTAGTAGCCAGAAATAATTATGTTTTTTTCTTCTTTTTAGCACATGATTTTTTATGACCCACTCAGCTTATCGTTTATCGTGAATCATGCTGGTTGGGCTACACCAAGTCCAGGAGTATTATCACCCAATCATTTAGGACATTATCAAACACTTAGGTTTTTTGGCAAAAAGACCGGATTAAGATGTAAATGGTGTTATGCGCCATATGGTTTTGATATGAACGGTAGAAGCGACCAATACGGATGGCACATTGTTAAAACTGGTCCGAGAGCGTTGAGTTATGGATATGTTGCACTTTCAGCACCGCCGCCTAAAATTATAACCCAAACTATCGAACGACGCAAAATACCGACTGTCGATCCAGTCGTGATCACGAGCGACGAACCGTATCATTTTACCGTCAATGTCACGAGTGCATGGAATATTCCGATTCAAAGAGTGATACTAAATATAGGAGCAAGTGAATACGATATCTTAGATGGTAAGTATACACACCGTACATATCTGACACGTGGCGCATCCATTCCGACGGACCGTTCGCGATTCTCATGGATAGACTCTTTCATGACAGGCAATCAATTCTATCACGACGATGTGCATGATTACGAGAATAGTCCAGAATGGCAAAATGGAGCGCATCAATATGGAAAAGAAAACATACAATTCCACGGTACCTTGCCCGCACTTCCAGGAGGTACGCATTATTATACTTTGATTGTGCAAGACATGGCAGGAGGCATTGAGAAGAGCGAAATTGTCCGAACGATTGAAAAGAAGATTTTAGCGCCACCGCCACCGCCATCACCACCCTTATCCGCAGATTGCGTTGATCATGGACCATTTTCAGGTACGGTATGGGGAATGTATAATTTACCTGCAGAACCAAAAGAATGTGCCCCATTGATTGCGCAAATACTTGGGCCTTGGTCTGCATACGGTTTCCCAAAAATATGTGACGCAACAACTACAATTGCTTCACTTTCAGCACGAATGACAGCAACCAGTAACGGACAATCAAACATAGTAGCACCAAATGGTTTTGACGAAAATTCTTTGACATCTGAAATTTGCTGTGCATCATGCGCAAGTGCTTAATAAATGTATACATCAATATTTGATATTAAAAAAATATTCGAGGCATCGAGCTCGCAGACCAAGATCAAACGATATGTAGTGTTGTTTCTATTGATGTTATTTCTGGTGTTTTTTCTTGTAAAGGTGCTTCCTCAAATTCCTGAAATGATGTCACAATTATTGCTTAATATGGTTGTGACTGACGACATGTTACATGCGGAAGCCTTGTGGAAGTTCCATGATCATGTATAGAGACATTTTTTCTATAGAATTTCGCCAACTTCCTTGATTGTCGTCCAACATTCAGTATGTTTAAACTTAAACCTCAAAAATGACATATCTATTAATTATGTATAGTTCTTTGTTTCTATTTTTAGTGTCCACACTCGGGAAAGACGGCGAAACAGATTTTGTCAAAAAATTTTGTTTACATAGAAATCTTTCATATACCTTGATTGATATTGGAGCAAATAATGGAGCATGGTCCAAAGATTTCATCGCATTTTGCAAGAGAAAAGCAGATCGCGTTATTCTTTTTGAACCTAATCCTCATTTCCGCGATTCGATATCTGAACTTGTCAAAAAGTATCACATCGAATACATTCCTTGTATCGCGTGGTTTGAAAACAATACATTTCCTTTCTTCATCGGACAAAATTCAGAAACATCGTCCATGGTGAAAAGAATGTCAACACGATATGGAATCCGCCAAAATATCAATGTCAAAAGTACAGACATACGTCCATATTTGCGCAACAACTACAATATTTTCATGAAACTTGACATAGAGGGTGGAGAATACGAGCTTTTATCTCATTTAATAAATGATCGATTACTATGTCAATTGGATCACTTGCTTGTAGAATGGCATTTGAATGCAATGTCTCCGAAAAATAGACTTTCTTGTTTGGGTTTACGTTGGTACTTGGACTTTCATGTCCGAACTGTATGCCCTAAAGCTGTTGAGATTCATCACAGCGAATATGAAGGTAACAACTTTGGGGCTATAGTCCCCGGGTTATCAGAAGAAAACAATAAGCGGCTTCAAATGCAAAAGTATAAATGGGATCGCTGAACTATAACCTTTCTAAAAATCTTAGCAATATTTACACCTATTACAAATTATAATCAACAAATATTTTTTCAATGGAATGCACATCAGACCATTTCCCACATAGATAGTTTCACGCATAATATCGCAGTAAACAAATATTGTAAAATGTTCATATTGTATTTTGTTGATGCTGAGGATGAAACTGGTTCCGGTGGTAATGATGCAGGACTGAGTGACATGGGGCTGGGTGAAGGTGGACTCAATTCAGGATTAGGTCGGGGGGACACGGGACTGTGCGGTGGTGATGGACTGGGTATAGGAAGCGCGGGACTAGACGGTGGTGGTGGACTGGATTCAGGACTAGGTAAGGGAGGCGCGGGACTAGGTGGTGGCGGCGGACTGGGTTCAGGACTAGGTAAGGGAGGTGCGGGACTAGGTGGTGGCGGCGGACTGGGTTCAGGACTAGGTGGCGATCTGGGTTCAGGCGGATGATTCGGCAAAGGTGAAAAAGGCGGAAATGGATAAGAAGGTGGATAAGGTGAAGAAGGTGGAGGAGGTGAAGGAGGAGAAGATGGAGGAGGAGATGGAGAAGGAGGATATGGAGGAACAGGTGAAGGAGGAGGAGGTGGAGGAGGAGGAGATGGAGGAGGAGGAGGAGGAGATGGAGGAGGAGGAGGAGGAGATGGAGGAGGAGGAAGAGGAGATGGAGGAGGAGGAAGAGGTGGAGGAGGTGGAGGAGGTGGAGGAGGTGAAAGAGTATTTCCATTGAAAACCGCAGTCATCCAAACTATTACATCACTTTCCGTCACATCCACCGAATACGACGATTGCGCAGTGTTATCTATGAATGAAGTAACCGCATATACTTGTCGTGTATTTGTGTCTCTTACAAGCGGCCCTCCAGAATCTCCCGGTCCGATTCCTCTTTGTGGAAGCCCATCATTTCTATAAAAACTGCCTCCGCTATACCACTGCTGCGAATTTGAATCACGCCAATTTCCGACAGTATCAAAGACCCATTCACCGGCATTTATAGTTACTTGATAAAGTCTCTCAATGTTATTTTCACCATATCCAAGATACCTCACATTTTCTCTATCTGTCAGAGGGAATTGCATGAATTGTGCAAATTCGTTGTTCATACAACTAGGTATAGAACCACCAAGCTTTATAAGTGCAATGTCTTTCAAAGTTTCTGCAAATATTGTCGTAGACTCTGTTGTTGTAATCGGACGAGTATACGGATGCAAGTAAACATTACTTGCATAACGCAGCGCTAAACATTGACTTGCAATCTGGTCACAAATAAACGGGTTAAACGAAATTCGTCGATGGGTCTTGGGGTTATATTGACCACACAAATGAAATCCAATATTTTGCGAATATATATCGGCATTTTGGTCTATACAGTGTTTTGCGGTTAATACGAACATAGAGTTCGATTCTGAACCCACACCTCTATAAAGACTTCCGCTGCATGTACTCCCTCCACCGTTTGCTAAAGCATTTGTCCTTGTTATCATGACCAAGTGTCTTTCAGTTAAAGTGGTAACTGCAGTTCCACCAACTATTCTAGTACTCAAATTCATCACATTAATATATTGCAATAGAAAAAATGAAATCGATTGTTACATTTTGCGACAAATCGATTGCCCACCTCAAAAAAATAGCCAATCCAAATGTGTTGATTGGTGTAAAGGGTGGTGGTTGCAATGGACTTAAATATTTCATAGAACCGTGTGATACTCCTGAAAAATACGACGAAGTCATCGACATGAACGAATTTAAAGTTATTGTGTGTGGCAAAAGTTTGATGTACTTGATTGGCACACATTTTTCATGGAAAGAAGATTATATGGGATCAGGAATGACTATGCAAAATCCAAACGCAAACTCCAAATGCGGTTGCGGAGAAACATTTGGCATATAATTTCATTTTTTTCGGTAACATGAAAAAACTTCGTTTAGTCACGGAAGAGCTTTATGCGCCTTATGTCCCAAATGCATTTCAAAGACTTAATATTTTGTACACAGATATGAGTGGGAACAATCCACCATGCTACACAGAATTCATGAACCTAATGGACTGTATGTCCAACAAACCCACTTCGGAATGTATTCCGCATTACCTCAAATTAATACATTGTCTACGCACGCAAGGATTCGACACAGGTAAAATTGAGAAAGACAACGAACCTCCTGAAGATCCAAACAAATAGCAGTGTTTTCATAAAATGTTACATAATAGAACATATCAGGTTTACGGATTACTTGTGAGTCTTATCTATGTATCGTCATTTGCTATATCAGAAGACACAACAACAAATAAAAATATTCTTGTATGTGATTCAGAAAGGTTTGCAGTACCATGGTGTAATATATTGCCATCAAAAATTAGACAACTTCATTCGGCTGTCCACATTTATTGACTTGTGTTCAAAAAAAATTTCATCATTGTGCCAGAGGAGACGGAGAAGGAGGTAAGAAAATGTTAATTACTTGTGTTGGTGCGATTGATGGACCTGGTGACCAAAATGTCGATAAAAGTACATTAATTAAATGACGCCTCATGGTTTCTTTAGTATTCAAGGTGGTCATGGATTTGGTGGTGACGATGGTGGTAGTAAAGGTGGTAAAAGTGGTGGTGAAGGCGGGGGAGTTGGAGAAGGTGGTAACGAAGGTGGTGAAAACCAAATAGAGTAACGGGGGTAACAATTTCCTAAATGATAATCTCCTGTTATGATATTTCGCCCAAAACGTTGTCCTGACTCTACACATCCAGATGATAATATTGCGCCCCAAATCGAAGCTTTTTGGGCCCAATGCACTCTGTCTTGATTTAAAATACTATTCATACATGCTGTCAAGTCTGTATAATGTGAGTGATATATCCATTCAGACTGTTGATAACTATCTGCTCCTATGCACGCTGCATGATTACCGTTGCCATAAACTGCTTCAAAAACGGGATAACCATTCAACACAACGCCTGGTACCTGATTAAAGGTATGATATGCTATTTCATACGCTATATTCTGATTGCAACCCTGGGTGCTCAAAGAGTCAAATGAAAAATGAAACATATTACAATTCGGTGGAGATGGAGGTGGAGATGGAGGCAAAGATGGGGGCGGCGGAGATGGTGGTGCAGATGGGGGTGTAAACGGAGGTGGAAAAGGTGGTGGTTCCGATGGGGGTGAAGGTGGTAAAGGTGGTGGTGAAGGAGGAGGAGGCAATGGTGGTGGCGGAGGCGTAAAGTAATCTTCCAAAGGAACCGTATCACGCGGACCGCAATCAATGCAATCTGTTCCATAATCGCACGCCGTATATCCTGACGCATTGGGACCACCATCGTTACACCAACCGTTTGATATCAGATGACTTTGACACGTATTCTCACATGAAGTTATAGGAGCAGAACTTCGAACTGGGTACGTGTATTTGCAATAAAGGGGACTAATTGTGTGACTGTTGTAATGTATTGTTCTGCTGAAGTAAGCATTACTACTAATACAATCTGTTGTAATAAGTGCATTAACCATATCTAAATTACCCCACGAACTCATAGATTGACTTCTTATTTGTTCACATAGTGGTCCATTTGGTCCATATCCACTGTTCGTCCTTGAAAGAATCCAGTGAGTCCCAGCAAATCTGTCTGCCATAATACAAGCATAGGTTCCATAACCTGTATTGTCATCGGATATGTAAATAGGTTTTCCTTGAAAGGTCACATCCGGCGCTTGAGTAAAATTCCAAACTAAGCCATCATATAATGATGTCATATGGTAGTCTTCACATATACCAGCGTATTGGTTTGCGGCCATAGTAAAGGGTTTGCACCGTTGTATTGGTGGAGGAGGCAGAGGAGGTGGTGATGGTGGCGGAGAAGGTGGTGCACACGTGACATTTACACGAGAAGCCACCCATGCAGTACCATCCCAATGTTCCCCCAATATTCCACACACTGGAGTTGAATAATAAGTGCAAATTCGAGTCCAAGAACCACCGGTGTAAGTTTGGTTCACGACATTTCGATCGAATAGAGTACAAACCCAATTTCCCCATGCATTACGTTTGTAATACCATGCTTGCGAATCCGATGCTAATGCATTTTCATGCACATAATATGGTAATCCATCTGTATCATACCCTTCTCGCATAAATGTGCCATGACAAGTTGAGGAATCCGCGAGATTATTAGAGTAAATATTTGGACACTCAACACTTTCCGTGACAATTTCACCTGCACATTGCACTGAAAGTGTCGGCGCCGCTTGAGTCCCAATGTTCCAGGTAGTCCAATGAAAATAACTTGAACACTCTGAATGATGAGGACAAACTCCGAGATAACACCCTGTCATGTACCAATAATACTGAGTTGTGAAGCAAAACCAATTGTTATTGTTTCCATACTCAAGTGTCAAGTTTCTTGCGCTCCTCAAATGGCGGTAAATTGGACGTCCATTAGAAACCGAACCCGTATCCTCATATTCGCCAAGACAATCAGTCCAGTCCATGTTGGTGTCTTCATCTAAAAAACCTCCGCTTACAGGTGCATAAACTTTTACTTTATTACAACAATTGCCCGGGGGGAGCGGTGACGGGGGCGCAGAAGGCGGTGATACAGGAAATGGATGCGATGGTGGTGCAGGCGGTGGTAATGGAGGTGGTGAAGGTTCTGGTAGACTAGGTAGAGGTGGAGGCGGAGGCAAAGGTTCAGGCAAACTAGGCAAAGGCGGAGGCGGAGGCAAAGGTTCAGGCAAACTAGGCAAAGGCGGAGGTGGAGGCAAAGGTTCAGGAAAACTAGGTAAAGGTGGTTGAGACATAGCAGAAGGTGAAGGAATTGATGAATTTAATCCCATGTAATAGTATTCAAGTAATGCATTCTTTATGTCGATTCCAAGTGAGCTATTTGTAAAGCTGCAATTTACTTGATCACAACAATTCGAAGATTGATATGCTAATTTTAAAGATGCTCTAGTCAAAATTGTACTTATAACTGTATTGATCCTATAATCCATTTTTACATATTGGACAAAAAAAAATATCGTAATGAAGAAATGCCAACGGACGATGATGAAAACTTTACAGCAACTCCCCTAACTTTGGGAGGATTGTCTATTTTCTTGACCATATTCATAATATACTTAATTTGGATGACATTTAGTTTGAAAGGAATATATCAAAGATCATGCAAATACAATTATAGTGGATTCGAGCACATCATCGCACAAGTGTTCAACAATTTATTGTTAGGAATACCCGGAATTTACAATGCAGTGGTATTGAGGAATACAAAGTTTGTCAAACTATCGTAATATTCATGCATATAGACCATGTCTCCATTTTTTTGTTCAGTTTTAAGAATTCACATTTTGATATCAATGTAGTTTGCAAAGAATTGAACAATGCATATGCTATAAGTATGTGCCATGTAGTGTGAAATGGAATAAATTGAAGACAAGAGTGAACATCAATCAGCCAACATGCGCCAGCTATTATGAAAGCTATAAGACTAAAAATGGAATAGCGAATGAATGAATTGTTTTCCGTACTTTTAAACAATGCATAATTTGTTACTATTTGCGTCATTAGAATCAAACCCAACACAATTTGGAATACAATTTGTCTGTCTCCAGTATTTGTGACAAACATAGCTAATATAATCACACAAAGACAGACTGATGCAAAACACATTGAGACAAATGTTATTTTGTATCTTCTAAGTCCAGATTCACATATCATAAATGTCCATGAAAATGTTGCAAGCAAATACATTGAGATTATATCCATCGCGTGAAACAAACGATCGTTTATTTTGATATGGTGCATAAAGGATGAGATACCTGTTATGACGAACAAGCATAAGACTACACAGTAGAGACTCGATTGTCTACTTAACACAACAAATCCATATATACCAAATGCGCAGAATGCTAAAGAACTAAAAGCATTCACAGGTTCGGTAGCTTGTTCTTCGATGGTCGAGTTCACATACCACGAATTTTCACATTTTGCAAATGCATGAGAAATGATCAATAACAGCAATAAACAAAGCATGTTTACTGTCTAATAATATTTTTTAGCGTGTCATATATGCATACTACAATTGTAATAAACGCAAATCAGCTATTTTCATCGTCACCGTTTACATTTTACATTTCCAGACCTGTATAGATTTGTGTACAAATTAGTGCATTATTGGAGTTTAAAAAATAAAGCTTTTATACTTCTTCATACATCAGGCGTGCATCTTTCTTGAGCAAAATCTTCGTCTCAATTGATTGTTTCCACCATGATTGTAAATCATATGTGTTGCCCATCCCATGCAAACAGTTACAAAAGTTTGCAGCGTTTACTAAGTCGTTTTGAAATGTTTGAAGTTGATATAAAATGTCATCAAATTTTTCAGAAAATATTTGTCGATTTTGTGTTGACAAATGTTTACATTTTTTTTCTAATAAAGATCGTTCAAATCTTACTTTATCAAGTGACCATTTTGGGTCAAAAAGTGTCATATTTGCGCGACAAGTAAATGGCAAATCCCAATAAAAGTTGTATGCTTTATATATTTCTTGTCTGCATTCAATATCGACACTTGTCAATAGTAATAAGTGAAACATTTTATATTGATGATTCAAAACATATACAACAATCAAACCTACTTTACACAAGACAATGACACTATTTAAGATTTTATGATTATTCGCGCGAAGAAAAGTGATTTTCTTTATTCATTAATTGAGAGTAAAGTTCAGGATTTGATTTGCTTTTGGAAAGACCTTGTCTTTTTTTTATGTCTAAATTTGATAGTAAAAACTCGAAATCATATTTGCCTTTTAACGATGAATCAAACTCAGTCGAGCAAATAGGCAATACCATCAATATTAAATTTGTCACAAGTCCTCGTATATTATGTGTATAAGCATTGTGAATAAAACTTGGAGTGAGAATCATACCAATAACTGCACCAATCCATCCTCTTTTCCATGGATGTGGTACATAAATGTCACTGGCATCCAACTTCCCAACTTGTCTGAAAACAAACCATGAAGACAATGTCAACGCATAAGTGACGGTAACACACGGTATTTTTCTTTTTTGACTTATCATTATTTTGCAAAACAATAGAGCAGGAAGAACATGTACCAACAAATCGGCCAATCTAAATTGTAGTTTTGACATGTTTAATCCCATATTATTAAGTTTCTTGCGAATGTTATCATCTAATCCTTGTGCGAATGCAGTACGAAATCCAATCAAAATCCCGACACTATTGACACATAAGAAAGGATCCCACTGATGTATGGAAAGAATATATCTTAAAGCAATCATTGTTAAATTCCAATTTGTGTATGCATTCAATTGCCATTTCAAATGATCGGGTAATATACCGACGTGTTTGAAACATGCCAACGAACAAGCGACAAGCATTGCTGGTGTTACACAACCATTATCACCAGAAATTTTCATTTTTCGAAAAAAAATTGGTGAGCCGGTAAAGGTATTCCAAGTTAATGCTCTGATACGCACACATTAGGATAATCGTGATTACCGCACGTTTCGTCAGAAGAACAGTTTGTGTCTGCGTGACATGCTGTCAATGGGCGACAGTGTTGCTCCTGACAAATGCACTGTGCATCTTCGGAAGAGGAGCATGCTCGAATATGGTCGGATGTTGTATAATATGTCCTGTTTGTGAAAGTATAATCGCACTGTGATGGACATATCGGCATCGGCGGCGGTGGCGACGGTTGTTCCGTCAGCGTACAATTGCATGGTTTGAATGTCCGCGTCGTGATGACCTCGGTTGTCTCGACGCACTGCTCTGTATCTGTCTCTTTGACGCTGTCTTTGATGCCCCACCCGATGCCTATGCCTGCCCCCATTCCGATGAGGAAAGCGAAGAAGAGGCAAGATATGAGGCCGCAACGGAAGATAAACGTGTTGGATAACGTGTCAGGAAGTCTCTGAGTTTTTTTCAGAGGTTTATCAATGCAGGTTGCCTCGTCCTCCTTCACTTTTGCTCCGTGTGTGGATCTCGGTGGGTTGCGTTCCGTATCGTTTTCGAAGCCGAGTCCGGTGGAACGCATTTAAAGGGGTAAACATATTTTTCGTGCAGACCCGTTTGTCTATTTCGTCAACAAATGCGAAAGGAATCAGGAAAGTTTCTGCTTCTTATCTGAGCCATGAGTAACAATTTAACAAAAGTTAACAAAAGTTAATCTATTCCAAAGTATGCTACATATTCTAGAGCTCTTTGTGTGTGGACCACACTGTCAAAAAACATGTCAGAAAACATTACAGATATCTTGCTGTCATGATAAACATTTGATAGACGAGCGACTAAGTGAAAAATAATCATTTGATTTAGCGCAATTTTTTTTACGCGTCAGTTTTTCGTGTTTGAAAATTAAAAGTTGAAAGTTGCATGACTAATATTGCAGTTGCTAAATGCGTTGCTGTCGTACAAGAAGATTCTTAAAGTATCCAATTTGTTTATTTCATCACAATTGGGTTCAAATGTTTGTGTTTTTTCATATGTGCATGAAATCGATCGTAGTGAAGGACCGCGTGTAACTTCATTTACCTGTTTGACAAACTGCACTGTCTTGATGGTATTGAATCTATCGAAATGAAGAGAAAAACCATTACAATTCTTGAGCTTGGAACAGTAATCCGCACTGAAACTTTGTACTGAACTTTTCCCAAACCTTTCGATTTCAATCGAATCAATTGAAATTACATCTTTTGAATTCTCATAGTAATAAGATCCAACAAAACGAAAACCAGTATGATTTTTACATTCTATATGTTGAGTAGTATCGAATCGATGAGATGTTGTTAAATTTCGTTCAATCCTTATAGCATCAGTATATACTTTGTAATCGTTCGGGAGAGTAATATTTCGCGCACTCAATACACTTGCAATGGCTTGACTTTTAACAGAAACGCCGTAATGACTACTATTTTTGATACTATCTCCGCAATTCAAATCATAAGATATGCCGCTCATGTCCAGTTCATCACACGCATCAACACCAAAACACACAATTTTGTCCGAAGATTGGTGATTTGGATATGTTAAGTTTAAAGTAGTCAAATTGACACCTTGCATAGATATTTCATTTCTAAAGGCGGTTTCTCTGACATCAATTAGATAGTTATTTTCGTCAAGGGAGTGTCGATGTGTTAAAACAGTGTAGTTAACTATTCGTACAAGCTGATTGTATGCAGTATAGTTTTCATTTATAAGCAAACCTGCACAGCGTTTACCGATTGTTAATTCATCTTGACCAACGAAAGGTAAAGTTAATTCATTTGCTGACTGCATCAAAACAACTCTCTTGTTGTTTTGAACACAAAAGTCTATCGAATTATGAAGCATATTGTATTCTGATGAATTTACTTCATATGGATCTGTAGTTATAATTCTTTTGTCTTGCATGCAATATTGCATAAGACTATCTGCCATAAGAGACACATTGTTTGAAGTTTTTATCATATCAGTAGTCATTCCATTGAACTCATTAACAAAATATTCAAAAGAATTCCAAAAAATGCTTGAATTGCTTGCATGAGTCACAACAACTACATCACGCGGTCGTGTGAGGACAATATTGTTTTGTTCCACTTGTTGATACACATATGATGATATGCGATCTTGTGTTCTGGGTCCAATTCGTCTTAGCATCCTGCAATCATCATGCAAATAACATATATTTTCAGGAAGCCATGTGATGTAATTACAATCATGATTCATTAAACAAGATCTAAAGCAACAGTTCAAATTGCAATAATTATAAGTTTGAGTGATGTCAGTGCAATAAAAGTTCTCATAGCCCTGCATTATGCGAAACCCGTCTGAGTATTCTGACCGTCGTGATGCTATCATTGAAGTAGAGTGTGACTCTACAGGATGCATCGAAATCGGTGAAAACCCTATGTGAATGAATAATAAATAAATCATTTTCTTTAGCAATTAAAAATTTTTACAATGAATTTATTGAAGTGATTGTATCAACTGTCTTGTAGACCAAATCATACACGGTTTGACCATAGTAAGATATTGAATTCAAGTCTTTCCCATCACCACATCGATGAGATGGAGAAATGCCCATATAAATCAGATCCCTTTCGTCGTTCCGTGAAAATGTCACTATAATAGAGTTACTATTCGAACTCGTATCGAGAACATCTTGTGTCAAAGATGCTTGTACTTTTGAAAATTTGTCACTGAAACCGAAAGCACGTAGTTTTGCATCATCTTCGTTGCCCACATACATTTTGAATGAGTTATTTTCGTACTTGTTCAATACAAATTCTGCACATTCATAACCCATATTGAAATTTGAGTTACCAATGTACGCGTCCAGCTGATCATTGTTGTCATAGAAATAGTTACGTTTTTGATCATTGAGTACAATAAATTTGGTGCTGCTAATTTTTTTGCAACTGTTTATTTTTTCATAAACTACAGATGATTCAATTGAATTTTCATGGAATGGTACTGATAAAATAATCACAGTCGAACTAAGGCAATTATTGTTAATTACAGTAAGCAATTCAAATAACTCATCTTCTATGTATGTGTTAACATTGAAATGACATGGTTTGACAGTATCAATCACATATGAAAACTGATTCCATAAGCTTGTATTTTGTACTAACAATGTAATATTTTCTGTGATTGAACATGGAGCAGATGGAGGAATTGATGGAGGTAATGGCGGTGAAGTGAAAACAGGTACATAATTTTGTTCTGTTTGACGAATCTTTTGGTATTTGCCACTTACTCCATCCATTGCGCTACTCATGGGAGAAATTATAATTGGAGAGGTATTTATATGTGATGGTACCCAAAGATATAAATTGAAAGGACATAATTTCTTGTCAGCGTATGCGAGACAAGCCACTCCCGAAAATTGCTCACAAACTTGTCTTTGACTGATCATAATTACATTCTTAATCATGGCATACGGTGAAGCTCCGCCATAAATATCTTGACAGTCGTATTTTCCATTTTCTAAGTTCTCATAACCATATCTTTCAAATCTCAACCATTCATTTTTATCATATTTGTTCGGTGCAACGTTTCGGACGTATGGCAAATAACTCAATGCTAATTTGTGATCCATAGTATACTCGATATTTTCTAATATTATATCTATCGAATATACGATTCGAGGGATTTCAATTTTTACCCATCTTCCTTCGTTTTCGATGACGCTATCAGTCTGAATGTTCATATTCAGCACGCTTGGTTCATCCTGTTCGTTTAATCTGCGTCTGCTCGTAGAACATGGATAAACGAGTCGATTCGAACTTATCCCGGCTCTTAAATGCTCAAAGACAATGTATGTCGCTTCACTGCATGTTGCAGAAGGTATTGATATTGTGATAGTTCCATAATGATATGTTAGACCAGATGAAACCTCTTGATTAGTTGATGTGATGGATATTGTACAAATATCATTTGAAAATATTCGAATCTTATTTGATTCTGCGACAGTGAGTTGATAACTGGTATCTGGATTCAACCCGTAAACTTCACTAGAACCATCAATCAAATAATTGAGATTGCTTTCATCCCATGTGAGAACACTTGTAGAAGAAAGACACGAAAAGTCCGATGTTTCGGTTGCACATGAGTCAATCATAATAGTATAAATCCATTGTTGAATCGATTCGTACGGAGGTGATGTCCGACATCGATTACGAGTATCATCTCTTCCTTGCACCGTCAATTGTGAATGCAAAGGAACATTGTAAGGTGGAATTGCGAGCATTATATTTGCGAATACCCACAAATCATGTCCGTTAATGATACCGTCTCCGACTATTTTACCATTGCATTGCTGATCAATTCCAAATAGATTGGTATTAGATATGTTTACACTTTGTCCATACTGATACCAAGGAGTATAATTTGTATAGGTCAAAGACATTCCTGGATAAATTGAATTTGCTAGAGTACTTGCACCAGCAATATCAGAACACTCGTATTTTGAATTTTGAGACACTAAGCATGCATGGTCATTATAAGTGTTTTGTTGGATCGCAGTATTTATTGTATTGTATATTGACCGAAATTCTTCAATGAGATTTCCATCTGGACCCAGTGAAGTTTGTAAAGATGATGTATCACGATGTAAAAAGTCAGCATAACATGTTTGTGGTGGTGGGGAAGGGGGTGGTGGAGAAGGCGGTGGCGAAGGTGGTGGCGGGGATGGAGGTGGAGATGGTGGTGGTGGTGAAGGTGGAGGAGATGGTGGTGGTGGGGAAGGTGGGGGTGATGGAGGAGGTGGTGATGGTGGAGGAGATGGTGGAGGCGGAGATGGGGGTGGAGATGGGGGGGGAGGTGAAGGAGGAGGTGATGGTGGAGGTGGAGATGGTGGAGGTGAAGGTGGTGGCGGTGATGGAGGTGGAGATGGAGGTGGTGGAGATGGAGGTGGAGATGGAGGCGGAGGCGAAGGCGGTGGTGAAGGAGGAGGTGGTGATGGAGGAGGTGAAGGTGGTGGAGGAGAAGGTGGTGGTGATGGAGGAGGGGGTGAAGGCGGAGGTGATGGTGGTGGTGGCGAAGGTGGTGGCGAAGGTGGTGGCGGTGAGGGTGGTGGTGAGGGTGGAGGGGACGGAGGTGGTGAGGGTGGAGGCGAGGGTGGAGGGGAAGGCGGAGGTGGTGAGGGTGGAGGTGAAGGTGGAGGAGATGGAGGAGGTGATGGCGGCGGAGATGGAGGTGGAGGTGAAGGTGGAGGAGGAGATGGAGGAGGGGATGGTGGCGGTGGAGATGGCGGTGGAGATGGTGGAGGAGGTGAAGGTGGAGGTGACGGCGGGGGAGGTGATGGAGGAGGTGAAGGTGGAGGAGGAGATGGAGGAGGGGATGGTGGCGGTGGAGATG
>Ga0160422_10000006_pt1 | contig 104872 bp, 110 predicted proteins | sample Fk160mmetaG_FD_108192 | JGI IMG/M metagenome (GOLD analysis project Ga0160422, IMG submission 108192) | Marine microbial communities from the Central Pacific Ocean - Fk160115 60m metaG | ecosystem: Environmental > Aquatic > Marine > Oceanic > Photic zone | place: The Central Pacific Ocean... | reverse complement strand
GTTGTAAATTGAAGCTTTAACAAAAAGACTAATGTTTATGCGGACAAGAACGTCTGACACAGAACGTTGGCAACGTTTCGCTCTACCACTGAGCTACACCCGCTTAATTCTAATTATAGATGTATAGTTTTCTAAATACAAATAATTTATAACATAAAAATGAATAAAATTTTATTAGTAATTTGCTTTTTTATAGCGTTCAAATGTAACGCAGAAGAATTTAAATTAAGAAAACTCATTGATTTATCAAAGCCCTGGGGACTTACATTCTATAATTCTAATATAATATTAACAGAAAAAAGTGGAAAAATTATACACTTCAATATATCCGAAAATACTAAAAAAGAGATTTCACATAACCTAAATTTTTTGGAAATTGGTCAAGGAGGTTTGCTAGACATAAAAAATTATAATAACAAATTATTTATTTGTTACACAGAAAAAAGAGTTGGTGGTACTAGCACATCGATTGCCTCAGGTTTTTTAAAATCTAATAATATAGTTTTTAAAAATATATTTAGAGCGGAACCTCCAATTGATAGTGGTTACCACTTTGGATGTAGAATTGTTATAAAAGATAATATGCTTTTTGCATCTGTTGGGGAAAGGGGGCAAGGCATGATAGCTCAGGATCATTTAAAGCATCCCGGCAGCATAATTAGAATCAATCTTGATGGCACCTCTCCTAAAACAAACCCAAAATACGTTAGTAAAAAAAAATGGTTACCCGAGATATATCAGATAGGGATTAGAAATCCTCAAGGTATGACACTATCTCCATTCGATAATAAAATATACATTTCAAATCATGGACCTCGTGGTGGTGATTTTTTTGGTGAAGTAAAATTTGCAGAGAACTATGGTTGGAAAATTATTGCATGGGGAGGGACAAATTACAACTTAACAAAAATTGGAGACGGAAGTGCTTGGAAACCAGGTTTTACAAAACCTCTAAAAACATGGGTACCTTCCATCGCTGTGAGTGCCACACAAATATATAAGGGAAAAGAATTTCCAAGTTTTAACAAACATATTTTACTTGGATCTCTCAAAGACCAATCCTTAATAAAAATTAACTTTGAAAATAGTATTATTGGTGAAGAAAAAATTATTTTTAAAAATAAAATAGGTAGAATTCGGGACTTAAAAATCGACGCGAATGGAAAAATCTACTTATTAAGTAACGGACCAGATGCGTTGTGGCTTATGAGTAAATAATGCTTGGGCAGTGCTTAATCGCACTGCCCACATGATAAGGTTAAAATGGGTTTCTTGGCTGAATTTTATTATGTCCAAGAATTTTCCCTTTATTTTTTCCAGACTTGATAACATATCCATTAGTGCCGTTACCGTTTATGTTAACTGGCTTAATAGACTTATTGAGTTTCCTCGCACGTTTAGCCTGTGATACCTTTCGGCTAAAACTGTTGAGGATTTGGTGCATTCTCTGCATCATGTTTGCCTCCTTGTTGTTTTAACCTACTTTTAACCGATGTAGATCGGCCACTTTGTATCCATGTGGATGGTGATAAAATATTATAATTTTTTTTACATTAATTCAATATTATTTTTCAAGCTATTTTTTATAAATAACAAATATGTTACTATTAGATATGAAAAAATTTAACTTAAATGATATACCTAAACAAATTCCAGTATTCCCTCTGTCTAGTACAATTTTTTTTCCTAATACCATACTTCCATTAAATATTTTTGAACCTAGATATAAGCAAATGGTAGAACATGCAATTAAAGGTGACCGATTAATCGGAATGATACAAACAAAAAAGTTTATCGGAGAAAAACAAAAATCTGTATTATTTGATATTGGATGTGTGGGGTATATTGAGAGTCATTTTAAAACACCAGATGGAAGGTATCTAATAAACCTAAAAGGAGTATCTAGATTTAAAATCATCAAAGAAATTGAGAATGGCAATTTATACAGAGAATTTAATGTGGACTACTTGAATTTTGTAAATGATTTTAAAGATATTAAAAAAGAGAATATGAAAAATATAGATGTTGATGAATTAATAGATAAAACCAAAAAATTTTTTAAATTAAACCAACTTTCTACCGATTGGAAAGTTGTTGAAAAGGTTTCACCAGACCAATTAGTAAACTCTTTATCTATGATATGCCCATTCAGTGTTGGAGAAAAACAGAGGCTACTTGAAACTTTAGCTTTAGAAGATAGGAACACTATTCTAAACCAAATAATTAACTTTTATTTATTAGGACAAGCTACTTCAAACGAAAGAATAATTCATTAATTAGGACCCTTTATTCATAGAATCAAAAAATTCTCCATTATTTTTTGTCTCTCTTAGTTTAGATATCAAAAATTCTATTGCATCCATTGTTCCCATTGGGTTTATTATCCTTCTTAAAACATTCATTTTTTGAAGTTCTTCTTTTCTGAATAATAACTCCTCTTTTCTAGTTCCAGATTTTGTTATATCAATTGCGGGAAAAGTTCTTTTATCTGCAACTTTTCGATCTAAAATTACCTCAGAATTACCTGTGCCCTTAAATTCTTCAAAAATAACTTCATCCATTCTAGATCCTGTTTCTATTAATGCAGTAGATATAATTGTTAGTGATCCACCCTCTTCGATATTTCTTGCAGCACCAAAAAATCTTTTTGGCCTTTGTAGTGCATTAGCATCAACACCACCAGTTAAAACCTTTCCTGAACTTGGTACAACAGCATTATATGCTCTTCCAAGTCTAGTTATTGAGTCCAATAATATTACAACATCTTTTTTATGTTCTGCTAACCTTTTTGCTTTTTCTATGACCATTTCAGCGACTTGAACGTGACGCATGGCAGGTTCGTCAAATGTTGAACTTACGACCTCCCCTTTTACAGATCTTTGCATGTCAGTAACTTCCTCTGGTCGTTCATCAATCAATAATACAATAAGATAAATTTCTGGGTGGTTTGCTGTAATTGAATGTGCAATATTTTGCAGTATAACTGTTTTACCAGATCTTGGGGGTGAAACTACTAGAGATCTTTGACCCTTACCAATAGGAGAAACTAGATCAATTAACCTTGCGGTTACATCTGGTTTTTTTTCAGCTTTATTTTTTTCTACTTCCAATTTAATTTTTTCTTCTGGGTATAAGGGTGTTAAGTTATCAAAATTAATTTTATTTCTAGTTTTTTCTGGATCTTCAAAATTAATTTTATTAACTTTTAGTAAAGCAAAATATCTCTCTTGGTCTTTAGGGGCTCTAATTTCTCCTTCAACTGTATCACCTTTTCTAAGCCCAAAACGCCTAATTTGACTTGGGCTTACATAAATATCATCTGCTCCTGGCAGATAATTCGATTCCATCGCTCTTAGAAAACCGAAGCCATCTTGTAAGGTTTCAAGGACTCCAGAGGCAGTGATTTGTTCGTTTTTTTCTGCAAATTTTTTAAGAATTGCAAATAAAATTTCTTGCTTACGCATAGTACTTGGATTCTCCACGCCAAGTTTTTCAGCTTCAGATATTAAGTCTGCTGGTGTTTTGTCTTTTAGTTCTTGAAGATTCATATTTGGGAAGATTTATTGAACTTCTAAATATAGTATTTTTTTATAAATTAATCAATATTAATTAGGCATAAAAATTACTAAAAAAATGATTGTGATTAACATCACAGTAGGAATTTCGTTAATTATTCTGAAAAATTTTGAAGTTTTACTATTTACTTTATTATAAAAGTTTTTTCTACATTTTGATAAAAAACCATGAAATCCGGAGAGAATAATTACCAATATAAGCTTTATCTGCATCCATAGTTGCATAGCAATTTCATGACCCGCAAGATAAACTAACCATACTCCAAATATCCAAGTAGCCAACATTGCTGGATTCATTATATATTTCATTAATCTCAACTCCATTATTGTAAAAATATTATAAGCTTCACTATCTGTTTTCACTTCCGCGTGATAAACAAAAATTCTAGGAAGATATAACAGCCCGACCATCCAAGATATAACAGCAATTAAATGTAATGCTTTTAAAGTTAAGTACATAGTCACCGTATATAATTTTTAACTATCTTTTCCATCATATGTATGTGATCTTCATTGTCATTCAAACAACTAATAACATCAAAATTAATTCCACCGCTATTCAAAAAGGTTTCTTTCCCTTGAATTCCAATTTCTTCTAATGTCTCCACGCAATCAGAAGAAAAGCCTGGACATATCATTAATATATTCTTTTTTCCTTGTGACGGGAGTTTCTCTAACATTTTATCTGTATATGGTTGTAACCACTTCTCAGGCCCAAATCTTGATTGAAAAGTTGTTTCTAGTGGAATATCCAAAAATTTTTCTTTTATTAATCTTGAAGTTTTTTGACAATAGCAGTGGTATGGATCACCTTTATCAAAATATTTTTGCGGAATTCCATGATACGAAGCAACTATTAAGTCTGGTTTCCACGGTATTTCTGTAATCTTTTTCTTAATACTTTTTACTAAACTATTAATATAATCTTCATTAGACTCGTAGTGTGGAATAACTTGTAGACTTGGTTGCCATCTCATTTTTATTAAGCATCTATAAACCTCGTCACAAACTGTAGCAGTTGTTGCAGCAGCATATTGCGGGTAGAGCGGGAAAAGAATAATATTTTCACAACCTTCAGCTTGTAATTTACTAAGTTTTGATTTGATACTTGGATTACCGTATCTCATTGCATAGTCTACTATAATATTTTTTTCATCTAATTTTTGTTTTAATTTTATTGTTTGCTGTTTTGTATAATATCTTAAAGGTGACTCGTTAGTTTCTTTCATCCAAATTTCCTTATATGCTGTTGCTGTTTTTGAAGGTCTTAAATTTAAGATAACTAAGTTTAGAATAATTTTCCATAAAAAAGGATTTACTTCTATAACCCTTCTGTCAGATAAAAACTCTTTAAGATACTTTCTAATATCCCACCACGATGTGGAGTCGGGGGTTCCTAAATTGACTAACAAAATTCCATTTTTTCCAAATTTTACTTGTGGATGATTTTTTTCCATTTAATTATAACTTTTAACAAAATTAACTAATTTCGTTACATTTTCAACCTTTGTATTAGGCAAAATTCCATGACCTAAATTAAAAATATATTTTTTATTTTTAAAAAAATTTAAATATTTTTCAGCTTCTTTCATCATGATATCTTCGTTATCTATAGTTAGTAGCTCTGGTTTCATGCCACCTTGATAGACTAAAGTTTTATCATAAATTAATTTTTGTAAATCCGTGTTGTAGTCAATGTTTATTCCATCTGGTTTAACATTTTTTATAAACGAATTTATTTTCAACTTAATATCTCTAGGAAAACAAACAACGGGTGTATCTGGATGTTTTTTTTTTATATTTTTTATTATTTTATAGTTCGGTATTTCACAGTACTCCTCAAAATCTTGGTCTTTTATAATTCCAGCCCAACTATCAAATAATTGTATAACATCAGCTCCTTTGCTTATTTGCTCTATACAATGCCAACTAATTAAATCTATGAATTTGTCTAAAATTTCTAATATTTCCTCTTTTTTATAATTTAAACTAATGCCACCTTTAGGTGATTTTAAATTTAATGCATACACCATTAAAGTCCAAGGTGCTCCTGCGAAACCTATTAATGCTTTCTCATTGCTCAAAATTTTTCTTACGTTAGAGATAGATGAGTAACAGTTTGCAAGTCTAAATTTAAATTCTTTCTCCTTGATTTTAAAAAATTTTTCTTTTTCTAATTTTTCTAAAATAGGCCCTATGCTTTCTCTAAACTGAACTTTTTGCCCAGATGCATAATTTATCAACAATATATCCGAAAATATTATAGCTGCGTCAAAGTTAAATCTTTTTATCGGTTGCATTGTGACTTCTGTTGAATCTTTTGTGTTTAAACAAAAATTTATAAAATCTTTATTTAACAATCTTTTTTTTTTATATTCTGGTAAATATCTTCCTGCTTGTCTCATAAGCCAAATAGGCACTCTATCATTCATTTGATTTTTAAATACATTTAAGATTAAGTTAGTCATAATAGAAATGTATTAATTAATTTATTAGTATTATTAGTCATGGTTAATACTGTGGTTAACTTTAATAAACAGTATATACAAACTTGTTAACATCCAAAACGTACAATTTTCAAATATTTTAACAAATAATAACTATATTCACTGCCTATTAATAATTGTTACTCATTTATTAAAATATAGGATAAAATTTAAAATATTATAATAAATATATATAAATTTTGTAACATAGGGATAAATTTAAGTTATATAAAGTAATCAACATAGAAATGGACAAGCAGTATAATTTTTTTTTAGTGTCAGACTCAACTGGCGAGACGTTAGACAGAATTTTCTTAGCCATAAAAGCTCAATTTCCTAAGTTTAATTACAAAATTCATCATTTTGCTTTTATGAGGACAAGCGCACAAACCGCTCAATTATTGGAGAAATGCAAAAAAACTGAAAATCCAGTAATATTATATACTTTGGTAGAGAAACAAACCACCAATTATATTATTAGTGAATGTAAATCTAATTCTATTCCTTGTTTCGGAGTCTTAGACCGTTTATTACCTGACTTTGAGAAAATATTTAAAACAAAAGCAACACACGTTCCAAGCGGACAACACGCTTTAAATAAAGAATATTATAAAAAAATAGAGGCCATGCAATTTACTATTGCTCATGATGACGGACAAAAGCTTAATACCGCTGTGAATGCTGATATAATTATATTGGGTGTAAGTAGAACTAGTAAAACTCCGACTTCAATATATTTAGGAGAAAGAGGTTATAAAGTTTCCAATATACCACTAGTACTACATCAAAAATTACCGGATGAAATTTTTAATAGCAAAGCGCTTAAAGTTGGCTTAACAATAGAAACCGATAGACTTAAAGACATTAGAAAAACTAGAATTAACATTTTAAATGATAAAAAATCATCTACGTATACTAATCAAACCATAATTGACGATGAGATCAAAGAGTCAAAAAAAATGTTTCAATTAAAAAAAATACCTATGATAGATGTTACGCGAAAATCAGTAGAAGAGACAGCTGCTTCTATAATCAAAATCTACGAAATTATAAAAAAATAATGATTAAAAACATCATATTAGCCTCTCAAAGCGGAATTAGAAAAAAAATTTTACAAGATAACGGGTATATAGTTAAACAAGTGCCTTCAAGAATTGATGAAGATGAAATTAAAATTTCAATGGAAGCAAAAAACGCAACATGTCTTCAAATTGCGAAGAGCCTTGCTGAGTTAAAAGCGTCTAAAATAAGCAACAAAAATCCAGAGGATATAGTAATAGGCGCTGACTCTCTTTTAGATCTTGATGGAAAGAACATAAGCAAACCCAAAACAAAAGAAGAAGCAAAAAAAATATTAGTTAAATTGAATAACAAAACTCACTATTTGCATACAGCAGCATGTATTTGTAAAGGAGGAAGTATGATTTCTCATTTTCACGAATCTTGTAAATTAATAATGAAAAATTTAACAGATAAAGATCTAAATGAATATTTAAATAGATTAGATATTGATATAATTAAAAAATATGGGGTTTATCAAATAGAAGCTGGTGGACTTGAATTGTTTGCAGAAATTAATGGAGATATGAATTCGATTATGGGTTTGCCAATTAAACAAATTAATAAATATTTAGAGCAACTAAAATGATGAATAAAATTTAACACTATGAAAAAACTATTTGTAATTGGAAATCCCATTAGCCACTCATTATCACCAAAGTTACATAACTACTGGATAAAACAAGAAAAAATTGAAGCTATTTATGATAAAAAGCTATTAGAAAAAGAAGAATTAGAGGAAAATATTTTAAAAATTAAAGATGGTAAGATTTCAGGAATGAATGTTACGCTTCCATTTAAAAAATTGGTAATCCCATTTCTAGACGAATTAACAGAAAATGCTAAAATTACACAATCTGTTAACACCATCTATCTTCATAAAAAAAAAGTTTATGGTGATAACACCGATATTTATGGTTTTAAGACACCTTTAGAAGATTTTGGTTTTAACGGCGAAAATAAGAAGGCTTTGATACTGGGTGCAGGAGGTGTTTCGGCCTCTAGTATTGTTGCACTCAAAAATCTTGGAGTGGTCCAAATAATACTAATGAATAGAACTAAACAAAAAGCAATTGAAATTAAGAAAATGTTTGAAGATATAGAGGTTAAAAATTGGGGTGAAAAAGTTAATTTCGATATTGTTGTAAACTGCACCAGTCTTGGATTAAATAATGAGGATATCGGGATAGATTTTAGTGATATTAAAGGTAAAATTTTTTATGATATAATTTATAAACCAAAAACAAATTTTATAATAAATGCTGAAAAAAATAATAAAGCGATAAACGGAAAAATGATGTTTATTTACCAGGCACAAAAATCTTTTGAAATTTGGCATGGAATTTTACCAAAAATAGACTCAAAAGTTGTAGAATTAATTAATGATTAGGATTGCTTTACTTGGAGAAATTGGAAGTGGAAAATCCTATATGGCTAAATTATTAGGTTTTCCAGTTTTTAATGCAGATGAACAAGTATCTTTATTATATAAAAATAATAGACTCGTTTTTAAAAAATTAAGACAAACTTTGCCTAATTATATATCACAATTTCCAATAAATAAGTCAGAATTATCTAGAGCTATTAAATCTGATAAAAGAAATTTAAAAAAAATAATTAAAGTTGTACATCCAGCTGTTAGATTAAAAATGAATTCTTTCTTAAATAAAAACAAAAATAAAAAAGCCGTAGTTCTAGATATCCCTCTATATCTAGAAAATAAAATTAATCTACCTGATGATGTGCTTATTTTTATAGATGCTGAAAAAAGAAAAATACAATCAAACTTAAAAAAGAGAAAAAATTATGACCCTAATCTCACCTCTGCTTTGCGTGCTGTTCAGCTATCCACAGATACAAAAAAAAAGTATTCGGATATAATAATAAAAAATGATTTTAACAAAAAAAATGCTAAAAAAAAAATTAAGATTTTGTTAAATAAAATATTAATATGAAAGAAATAGTATTAGATACAGAAACAACAGGATTATCTCCGGCATCTGATAAAATAATTGAAATAGCGTGCATAGAAATTGAAAACCACTTACCGACTGGAAAGAAATTTCACGCTTTTGTAAATCCTGGCATGGATATTTCTGAGGGTGCTTATCAAACTCATGGTATCACAAAAGAATTTCTTAATGATAAACCCAAATTTAATGAAATAGCTCAAGCATTTGTTGATTTCATAAAAGACTACAGGTTAGTTATCCATAATGCAGACTTTGATTTGGCATTTCTTAATAAAGAATTAAAGGAGTTAAATATACAACTAATTAACAAAAGCAGAGTAACCGACACTTTATTTATTGCTAGAGATAAGTATCCTGGATCTCAAAATAGTTTAGATGCTCTTTGTAAAAGATTTAAGATCGATAATTCAAGAAGAGAAAAGCATTCCGCTTTATTAGATTGTGAATTATTAACTAAAGTTTACATAGATTTAATTGATAAAAAAGAACTTACTCTTGACCTATCAACAGATGCTGCAATTAATTCAAATACCAAGAATTTATCTACTAAAGATCGTAAACAAATTATTGTAGATATATCTCAAGGTCAGATAAATGAGTATCAAGCTTTCTTAAAAAAAAACTTACCAAAATCCAAAATTTTAGATTAATTTGGTTGTTGTTGATTATAAAGGCCTTCAAAATCAATTTCTTTATTAAAATTAAAGTTTTTAAAGCCAGATTTTTGGAATAGATCTGTCACCATATTCTTAATAAAACCAAAATTCTCTGATGGAATTGTTACTAGAATCATTTTTTTAATTTCTTCTTGTTTCAAAGTAGTGTCTGTTATTTTAAATACTATTGCCATTACAACTTCAGACCTGATTTTATTTTTTAGGCTTTCTGGAGCTTCAATTATTAACTTACAATTTAACTCTATTAAACTACCCTTGTATGGATTACTTTTAAAATCTATTTTTGTCACGTAAGACCCAAGATTTTGAGCAGCTTCAACATATGCCTCAGGTGTTGGTATTTCAAATGAAATATCCTTAACATATTTTGCTATAATCTCGTATTTTGAATTATTCTTTTCGTTCATCAATTTCGTCTGCTTCTATTTCAATAACCTTATCATTGTTATTTTTTGATTGATTATTTTGTTTTACGATTATTTTGAGTATTAAATTTCTCGTAAGAGGAAAAACTAACAGTGCACCAATAATATCTGTGATAAATCCTGGTATGATCAAACAAATCGCCGCAATGACCAAGCAAAAGCCTCCAAGAATTTCAAATACAGGGCTATTGTTTCTCGATATGGAATTTATTGCAGACATAACAGTTGCCAATCCTTGCTGCTTAACAAAATAAAGGCCGACCCCTGCGGTCAAAAGTGTCGCCATTATAGTGTTGAAAGCTCCGATAAAAGCACCTATTTTGATCATAAAATAGATCTCAATTAATGGGACAAATAATAAAAATAGTAGTGTAAATTGCATTTAGTTTATTCTATTATCTTGAGATAATTATTTTTTATATAATTACAAGTTATGACAGAAAATTTTGGATATATCGACATAATTCTGCTGGCAATGCTGGCTGGCTTTATATTTTTACGTTTAAGAAATGTTCTTGGTAAAGGAGCTGACGATATTCCAATAAAACCTAGATTTAATCAAGATAAAGAAAATTTTTCAATTAACCCGCAAAATATAAAAAAGAAAAGCGAGTCTTTCGATGAAACAACCTTTAAAAAAGGGGCTGAGGCAGCTTATGAAATGATAATTGATGCATTTGCTAAAGGCGATAAAAGTTCGCTAAAACCTTTATTAACGCAAAATTTATTTAATGAATTTTCTAAAATAATTGATGAAAGAAAAAGTAAACAAATTATATCAGAACTCACTTTCATTGGTATAAAGGAAACGAAAATTGAAAATATCGATAAAAAAGATACTCATTATAAAATAAAAACTAAATTTGTAAGTGAAATAGTTAATTGTTTAAAAAACAATTCAGGGATGGTTATAGAGGGTGACCCGGAAAAAATAAAAACTGTTACCGATGTTTGGATATTTGAAAAAAATCTCAAAGACAAAAATCCAACATGGTATTTAACAGAACTCTCAAGTGATGCCAGCAAAGAAAAAACCAAACATTAAGATATCCGATAAAGACAAAAAAGACTGGATTAAATTTATTTCAAACTTAGATACTATAGAAGATAAGGATCAAAAAAATACAATACCAATTAAAAATAAGAATAGAATATTTGATTTGAAAGTAGATTTACATGGCCTTAAACTAAATGAAGCACAAAAAAAAGTTATAGATACTGTTTCTTTAGCGTTAGATAAAAAATATCGTAAAGTTTTATTTATTACTGGTAAAGGAATTCATTCTAATTACGAGAGTGATCCATTTGCATCAAAGAATCTTAGATTATTAAAACATGCAATACCCGAATTTATTCAAAATCAGTATTCTAAAAAGATTGTAAGCATAACTACCGCACCAAGAAATTTAGGAGGCGAGGGAGCAATTATTGTTTTTTTTAAGAAATGAAAGAAAAAAAAACTATTATAATATTTACTGACTTAGATGGATCTTTGCTTAATCATTCAAGTTTTAAATTTGATGAGATTAAAAATTATATACGAGACTGTTTAAAAAAAGGAATAAAAATAATTCCTAATACAAGTAAAACTGCTTTAGAAATTGAAGATTTTATTAATAAGTTAAATTACAAAGTCCCATTTATCTCTGAAAACGGTTCTACAATACACAATTTAAATATTTATAATTCTGATTTGCCAGGTCAAATCAAGCTTGCAAGAAGTAAAGACGAGATACAAGGTATTATAAATAAAAATTTTGGTAATAAACAATTATCAAGTTGCAATTTTTTAGATGATATGAAAACAAGTGAGCAAAGTAAGGTTTTAGGATTAAGTAATATCAATTTACAAACAGCTTTAAAGAGAAAGAACACAGTGTTATTAGATTTTAAAGGTTCAGAGGTCGAAAAAAAAAATCTTAAATCATTTTGTAAAGAATTGGGTTTATCGTTTAATGAAGGGGGCCGTGTAGTTAGTATCGGGGATAAAGTTGATAAAGCTTCGGCTATGAAGAAGGTTTTAGATTTGTTGAGTAACTTAGAAGAATTTAAAAATATATATACTATCGGTGTAGGTGATAGCCTAAATGATTTAGAAATGTTGAATAATGTTCAATTTCCGTGTTTAATAAAAAATAAAAATAATAAAAACTTAATAATTAATGAAAACTATACTATTTCAAGCGTTGAGGCACCACATGGGTGGCCAGAAGTAGTCAAAATGGTGCTAGAAAAAATACATTAATTATTTAAAATTAAAATATGACTGATTTTTCGCAAGACGGAATAGTTACAAACTTACATGATTTTAAAATCAGAAAAACTGAAGAGTTTGAAAAAGAGTTAAAACATATCTCAAATAATAAAAATTTAGAATTAATATTACCTTGTTTGTATTCTGAGCTTGAGGGTAAAGCTCTACCTAAAATTATAGAAGAAATAAATAAAACAAATTACTTAAATCATATAATTATTGGTTTAGATAAGGCAAATGAGGAGCAGGCTAAAAAAGCTTGGGATTTTTTTAATAAGTTAACAATACCCTTTTCTATTCTTTGGAATGATGGAGCTAACTTAAAAAAAGTTGATGAAATTTTAAGATTAAAAGGATTGGCACCAAAAGAAATGGGCAAAGGTAGAAATGTTTGGTATTGTGTAGGTATGGCGCTTGCTAGAAATCAAGCGGATGCAATTGCGTTACATGATTGCGATATAATAACATACGAAAGAAGGCTTTTAGCTAAATTGTTCTATCCCGTCGCAAATCCAAATTTTAATTATGAATTTTGTAAAGGTTATTACCCAAGATATGCAAAAGGCAAATTAAATGGAAGAGCGTCAAGATTATTAGTTTATCCTTTGTTAGTCGCAATGGAAAAAACTATTGGAAAAAATGATTATTTAGAGTTTATGAAATCTTTTAAGTATCCTCTAGCTGGTGAATTTTCACTAAAGAAAGATCTATTAAAAGAACTTCGAATACCAACCGATTGGGGAATGGAGATTGGAATTTTATCTGAAATGCAAAGAAATTTTTCATCCAATTCAATTTGTCAAATAGACCTAGCTGATGCTTATGACCATAAACATCAAGATTTATCAACAGAAGATGATAGTAAAGGTTTGTCAAGAATGTCCATAGATATTATTAAAACCCTAATAAGAAAACTAGCTACACAAGGAAACGCTTTTAGTTTGGAAACATTTAGGTCTATTAAGGCAACTTATTATAGATCTGCTTTAGATATGATAGATATTTATAAAAGTGATGCAGTAATGAATGGTTTATCATTTGATAGGCACTCTGAAGAAAAGGCTGTAGAGTTATTCGCATTTAACATAATGAAAGCCGGGGAGAGTTTTTTTGAAAATCCGATGGAGAAACCATTTATACCTACTTGGAGTAGAGTTAATAGCGCGATACCAGAAACTTTAAATAAACTGAAAGATGCAGTTAATAAAGACAATGAAAAATTTAAGTAAAGTATCACAAATTTACAAAGATGATATTCAACTTAAGATATCAAAAATATATGGATCAGTTAACCCACAAGTAAACACGTATTATTATTCAAGAAAAATCAAAGACCTCATTAAAGACTTTAATCAAAGTAATAAGTTAGCAAGAAAAGAAGATATTTGTTCTGAGAAAACTATATTATTAATATCTTATGCTGATAACCTTAAAATTAGAGGTGAAAAAAATACGCTTAATATATTTAATATTTTCTTTAAAAAAAAACTTAAACAAATTTTTAATTGCATACATTTTCTTCCTTTTTTTCCTTCTAGTAGTGACAGTGGTTTTGCAGTTAAAGATCATAGCATTATTGAAAAAAAATTCGGTAATTGGAGTCATATAAAAAGATTATCAAAAGATACAAATATTATGGCTGATATTGTCATAAATCATGCATCTTCTAAAAGTACTTGGTTCAAAAATTTTTTAAAAAATAAAGATCCTGGTAAAGACTATTTCTTTTCAGTAGATAAAAAATTTAATACTTCAAAAGTCATAAGACCTCGAGAACATACTTTATTACGAAAATTTAAACTTTACGATAATCAAAAAAAACTTTGGTGTACTTTTAGCCCTGATCAAATAGATCTTAATTTTAAAAATCCTGATGTATTAATTGATTTCATAAAGATTATGATGACTTTTATAGGTAAAGGAATTTCAATTTTTAGATTAGATGCAGTTGGTTATTTATGGAAAGAAACAAACACAGAATGTGTTAACCTTCCTCAAACACATGAGATTATTAAACTACTTAGAATTATTTTAGAAAGATTAAATACCAAGTCTTTAATTGTTACTGAAACTAATTTACCAGGTAAACAAAATCTAAGTTATTTTGGAGACAATGATGAGGCTCACTGGATATATAATTTTTCTTTACCGCCTTTAGTTGCTTACACACTTTTATTTGAGGATAGTTCACAAATTTCTAATTGGAGTAAGTCTATGCCTCCAGCTCGTGATGGTAATACTTATTTAAATTTTTTAGCTTCACACGATGGTATTGGTATGAGACCTATAGAAGATATTCTAAAGTATAATCAAGCCTGTAAAATGTTCTTGAGAATAAAAAAAAATAATGGCAAATTTTCATACAGAAAAATACAGGGAAAAGGAAAAAGAGTCTATGAGGCCAACATCACATTATTTGATCTTTTAAGTAAAACAGATTTTGATAAGAATGGACATTATAAAATAAAAAGATTTTTAGCAGCACATGCAATTATGTTTTCATTAGAAGGAATACCTGGAATTTATTTTAATTCTTTATTTGGTACTACAAATGATTTTTCTAAATATAAAGTTACAAAAAAAAACAGAGACTTAAACAGACATAAATGGGAAGTTTTTAATTTAGAAAAAAGATTAAGTAAAAAAAATTCTAAGGAGAATATTATATTTAATGAATTAATTAAGTTGCTAAAAATAAGAAAAAAACAACCAGCATTTCACCCCAATGCCACTCAATACACTTTAGATCTTGGTAGTAAAGTTTATGGTTTGTGGAGACAGAGTAAAGACAAAAGGCAAAGCATATTTTCTTTGACAAATGTTACATCAGAAAGTGTTGAATTAAATATTAATAGATTAAATTTAATTAAAAATGAAACTTGGAAAGATTTGATCAAACCTACAAATAAAATTTACGGTAAAAATAATATAAGGATAAAACCTTTTGAAACTTTATGGATTTCAAATAATTAGAGAATAAATTTAGTAAGATCTTTATCTTTTGTTATATCACCCAAGTGTTTTTCAATATATTTTTTATCTATGACAACCTCTTCGCCTGCTTTATCAGGTGCTGTAAAACTTATTTCGTCTAAAACTTTTTCAAGTATTGTATGTAATCTTCTTGCACCAATATTTTCTATTGTTGAATTAATATGTGTTGAAATATCAGCAAGAGCTTCAATGCCGTCCTCAGTGAATTTTAGATTTACCTTTTCTGTTTTCATTAAAGCTTTATATTGTTTTATTAAACTGTTATCGGGTTCTTTTAAAATTTTTACGAAGTCATCTTTGCTTAGTGCTTTTAATTCTACCCTTATAGGTAATCTACCTTGTAATTCTGGCAAAAGATCAGAGGGCTTAGCCAATTGGAAAGCACCTGAAGCAATAAACAAAATATGATCAGTTTTAATCGGACCATGTTTTGTGTTGACGGTTGTCCCTTCAATTAAAGGTAATAAATCTCTTTGTACACCTTCTCTAGATACATCAGCTCCAGTCCTATCACTTCGCGCAGAAACTTTATCTATCTCATCTAAAAAAACTATTCCATTATTTTCTGCTGCAAATTTTGCTTCTTTTAATATCTGATCTTGATCAATAAGTTTGTCGGATTCCTCTTGTATTAAATATTCAAAAGACTCGTTGACTGTCATTTTTTTCTTTTTTTTCTTACCACCCAAACCCTTACCAAATATATCCCCAATACTGACCATGCCTACACCTCCTTGCATGCCTGGGATTTCAAATGAAGGCATTTGAGGATTATCTTGAACTGAAAGTTCAATGGTATTCTTATCTAAATCTCCAGCTCTTAATCTTTTTCTAAAACTTTCTCTAGTTGCTACACTCGCATTTTTACCAACAAGAGCGTCTAAAACTCTTTCTTCTGCAGAAACTTGTGCCTTTGCTTTTACTTCTTTTCTTTTTTTCTCTTTAACTAGTGATATAGCAATCTCAATAAGATCTCTAATTATTTGCTCTACATCTTTTCCAACATAGCCGACTTCCGTAAATTTTGTAGCTTCTACTTTTATAAATGGTGCCTGTGCTAATTTTGAAAGTCTTCTTGATATTTCAGTTTTACCAACACCTGTTGGACCAACCATTAATATATTTTTTGGAAGCACTTCTTCTCTCATATCATCAGGTAGCTCTTGTCTTCTCCATCTATTTCTCAAAGCTATAGCCACAGCTCTTTTAGCCTCAGCTTGACCAATTACAAATCTATCGAGTTCTGAAACAATTTCTCTTGGAGAGAATGAAACTATCTTTTGCTCTACTTCCATTATAATTTTTCTACTGTTATATTATTATTTGTGAATACACATATATCAGATGCAATTTCTACAGATTTTTTTGCTACTTCTTCAGCAGTTTTACTTTTGTCATCAATCATTGCTCTAGCAGCTGCAAGTGCATAATTTCCGCCGCTTCCAATTGCTATAATTCCGTGTTCAGGTTCTAATACATCCCCGTTACCACTAATGATGAAACTTTTTTCTTTATCTGCAACTGCCATTAATGCTTCCAATCTTCGAAGATACTTATCTGATCTCCAATCTTTTGCTAGCTCAACAGCAGCTCGAGTTAATTGACCTCCGTGTTTTTCTAACTTTGCTTCTAATCTCTCAAATAATGTAAAAGCGTCTGCGGTTGATCCTGCAAAACCAGCGATGACACCTCTTTTCTCAATTCTTCTAACTTTTTTGGCTGTTTTCTTTATAACTGTATTTCCAATACTTACTTGTCCGTCTCCAGCTACTACTACATCCTTACCTTTTCTTATAAGAACGATTGTTGTTCCATGCCAATTATTGTTGTCCATATTTTGCTTCATTTCGTTAATAAGTCTTATGTGGTTATTAATTACAAATCTTCAAGGTATTAATTTTAAACAGATTATTGTAAAAACAACGTTATTTATGAGGACTGCGAAAATTGTTAGAAAAACAAAAGAGACCTCTATAACTGTAGACGTCAATTTAGATGGTACTGGTGAGTACGATATTAAAACTGGTGTTGGTTTTTTAGATCACATGCTTGAGCAAGTATCAAAGCATTCTCTTATAGATCTTAAAATTAAAGCAACAGGTGACCTTCATATTGATTTACATCACACCACCGAAGACACTGGTATCGCGATTGGTGAAGCAATTAAAAAAGCACTTGGAGAAAAAAAAGGTATCAAAAGATACGCAAGTGAAACGGTTCCAATGGATGAAACTTTAAGCAGGGTATCGCTAGATATTTCAAACAGACCTTATTTGGTTTGGAATGTAAAATTAAAAGTTGAAAAACTTGGTGAGATGGATACAGAATTATTTAAAGAGTGGTTCCATGCATTTGCTCAAAGTTCTGGCACAACATTACACGTTGAAAATCTTTATGGTGATAATAGTCACCACATTATTGAGTCTTGCTTTAAAGGATTAGCAAAATCTTTAAAGTCGGCTGTTGAAATAGATAGGAGAATGAAAGATAAAATACCATCAACAAAAGGTGCTTTGTAAATTTAAATGAATGTAACTATTGTCGATTATAAGTCTGGCAATATCAGTTCTGTTATAAATTCATTTCAAGCTGTGGCAGAAGACAATATTAATATTAATGTCACAGAAGATCTAAATCAAATCAAATCTAGTGATAAAATAGTTTTGCCGGGGCAAGGGTCATTCAAAAGTTGTGTTGATGCTTTAAATAATATTAGTGGTCTTGTCGATACTTTAAAAGATTTTGCGCTAGTTAATAAAAAACCTCTTTTAGGTATTTGTGTAGGATTACAAATGTTTGCAGACGTTGGTTATGAGGAAGCTGAAACAAAAGGACTTGGTTGGATACCAGGTAAAGTTTCTAAAATTGATAATAAGAATGGAAAATATAAACTTCCACATATTGGTTGGAATGAGATAGAGTTTATGAAAAATAGCAAAATTTATGACGGTATAGAAAATAAGTCTCATATGTATTTTGTACATAGTTACGAGTTTATACCTGAAGATAAATCGGTAATATCAGCAACCGTTGATTATTCTACTAGAGTTGTTTGTTCAATTGAGAAAGAAAATTTATTTGGTACTCAATTTCACCCTGAAAAAAGTGATAAAGTTGGTCTAAAAGTAATTGAAAATTTTATAAATTTATAAATGAAAATATTTCCTGCGATAGACATAAAAGATAAAAAATGTGTGAGGCTTATTAAAGGTAAGTTTGATGATAAAACTGTATACAGTTCATCACCGATTGAACAAGCTAAGAAATATTATGATCATGGTTTTAAAAATTTACATATTGTTGATCTGGATGGCGCACTTTCTGGCAAAACAGTTAATATAAATCTTATTAAGGATATAGCGAATAAGTTTGATTTTAATATAGAAGTTGGCGGTGGTATTAGAACAATTGATAGCATCAAAGAATATTTAGATATAGGAATTGAAAAAGTAATACTAGGTAGTGCTGCAATTAAAAACAAAAGATTTTTAAAAGAGGCTTGCGGCCAATTTAAAAACCAAATTGCTTTAGGATTAGATGCAAAAAATGGAAAATTATCAGTTTCTGGATGGACTGAAAATTTAAATATTAAAACTTTAGATTATCTCAAAGAAGTAAATGATTTTGGTATTAGCCGTATAATTTGCACAGACATAAATAAAGATGGAATGAAAACTAGTCCTAATTTCGATGAAATTTTAAAGATTACAGAAGTTTCTAATTCTCCTATTGTAATTTCAGGTGGCGTTTCTTCAATCGATGATATTAAAATTACAAAGGCTTTTAAAAATAAGAAAATTGAAGGAATAATTGTTGGAAAAGCTATTTACGATGGTGATATTAAACTTGATGAATTAGCAAAGGAGTTAAATGCTTAAAAATAGAATCATACCTTGTCTTGATGTAAAAAATGGAAGAGTCGTTAAAGGTATAAATTTTGTTCAGCTTAAAGATGCTGGAGATCCAGTTGAGCAGGCAAAAATTTACAGTGATAGTGGAGCTGACGAAATTTGTTTTTTGGATATCACCGCTTCAAATGAAAACAGGGAAACTATTTACGATGTTGTAAAAAAAACATCTAAGAATTGCTTTGTACCTTTAACAGTGGGTGGTGGTGTGAGAAGCATTGAAGATATAAATAAACTTCTAAATTGTGGAGCAGATAAAGTATCAATTAATACAGCTGCTGTTCAAAATCCAAACTTAATCAAAGAAGCGACAAAAAGATTTGGATCTCAATGTATTGTTGTAGCTATTGATGCTAAAAAAACTCATGAGAATAGATGGAATGTGTTTACGCATGGCGGACGAGAAAAAACTGATATTGATGCTATTGAATATGCTAAAACTTCAGAAATCAACGGAGCTGGAGAAATTCTTTTAACGTCTATGGATAAAGATGGTACACATTCAGGATATGATATTGAACTTACAAGTAAAATTTCAAAAGCAATAAATATTCCTGTTATCGCATCAGGTGGTGTTGGAACTTTAGGTCATCTAAAAGATGGTATAGTTAAAGGCGGGGCAAGCGCTGTGTTAGCGGCTTCTATTTTTCATTTTGGTACATTTTCAATTAAAGAGGCAAAAGAATATTTGAAGTCTAAAAATGTTTCTGTAAGAATATGACATGCTCAAAACATTAGAAGAATTAATTAAAATAATTCGTCAGAGAGGTGAGAGACCTGATTTAGCTTCATATACCAAAAAACTCTTTGAAGATAAAAAATTGTGTATTAGCAAAGTTAGGGAAGAGATTGGTGAATTAATTGAAGCGGTTGAGAAGGATACAAATAAAATACATGAAGCTGCCGATGTAATTTATCATTTAATGGTTTTATTAGAGTCAAATGGTATTAAGATTGAAGAAGTAATGGAGGAGCTAAAAAAAAGACAAAAATGAATTACGACAAAAACAATATTTTCGCCAAGATACTCCGAGGAGAAATTCCTTGTACTAAAGTCTTTGAAAATGAATATAGTCTAGCATTTAAGGATATTAGTCCTCAAGCTAAGATACATATTTTGGTCATCCCAAAAGGAGCTTATACAGATATTGATGATTTTTATACTAGAGCTTCTGAGAAAGAAATAATTAGTTTTTCTAATGCAGTCAAAGAGGTTTTGAAGTTAACAGGTGTATCACAACAAAGTGGTGGCAATGGTTTTAGAGCAATTGCTAATACGGGGTCAGATGGGATACAGGAAGTACCTCATTTTCATCTACATATATTAGGTGGGGAAAATTTAGGATTAAGAGGCCTCAGAAAATCTTAATGTCTCAATCTGTACAGAGATATTTTCTTGAAATGAATTCAAAAAAAGACCTTGTGCCAGTAGAGTGTGGTATTTTTAATTTAAAAATTGAAGAATTTGGTAAGGAAGATCCAGCCTTTTGTAGATTTTTGTATCAAAAAATAGGTGAGGATTTTCATTGGAAAGACCGTCTAGGTTGGACTTTAGACCAATGGCAAATGTATTTAAGCAGTAATAAACTAAAATTCTTCACAGCTTATGTTGGCGAAGAGCCTGCAGGATATTACGAATACTTAAATCATGTGGATAAAGCGGAGGTGGAACTTACGTATTTTGGAATTTTTAAAAAATATTTTGGAAAAAAATTAGGAGGTTATTTGTTAACACACGCTTTAAAAAATGCTTGGAGTCATAAACCAAAAAGAGTTTGGGTTCATACATGTACTTTAGATCATCCAAACGCTCTTAAAAATTATATTGCAAGAGGCATGAATGTTTTTAAAAAAGAAAAAATAAAAATATTTTAGTCATATTCAGGTATCGAAAATTTTTGATTAATGATGATGTTTTTCTCAATATTATCTATTTCAAATAATATTTCTTTTTGATCTAATGATATCATTTTCCACCCTTTTAGATTTTTTGATTTTTTATCAAAAAAAATTGTTAATGAATTATTAATATCTGTAATATCTATTAATATAATATTTTCTTTAAACACAATATCCTTCACTTGATTAATTTTATTATATAAGTTTTCCTTGTTTAGTATTATTTCAAATGCAGTATTTGCAGTTCTATAATTATACTTTCTTTGATATTTGTGTTTTATTATAAAAATTTCTCGATTTGTCACGTATAATTCTTTGCCTTCTTCACCATCGTAAATACATTTCATTTTTCCTGGAAAGATTATTATACATATTCCCTTTTCAACTAATTTTGAGGTTTTCTGAGTAAAATCAAATTTTAAATTTTCTGTATTTAAAATGTTATTTTTAATTTCCATTAAAATATTGTCATTTGCATTTAACTTAGAAATAAAAAACAAACTCACTAAAAAACATATGTATTTACTTTTATTGAAAGATAATAATTTTTGCATACGTTATGGAAGATATAATTCTTCAGCATCTTTTTTTTTTAAAGCATGCTTTTTGATACTTTCGTTTACATGTTGTCCTATACTCTTTTTTGTTTTCAAAACTGTAATTAAATCTGCTCCTTTATAGGCTTTAACTGCAACACTCCCTCCTGCTACTACACCTGCGCCGCTACTAAGTACAGAGATTTCACTACCACACGCAGTCAGAAAAAAAAATAAAACTAATAAAAATTTTTTCATTTTTTATTATGTATATATTTCTCGTTTACCCGTATGATTAGCTGGGCTAATAATCTTCTCCTCCTCCATTTGATCTATAATTCTTGCTGCTCTGTTGTAACCAATTTGTAATTTTCTTTGTAAAAAGCTAGTTGAGGCTTTACCTTCTATTTTTATAAGTTTCACTGCTTCTTGAAATAGTTCATCTTTTTCAGTTAAATTACTCTCTTTTTCTCGTTCATCTTCAGTTTGCATTTTAGTTATGTCATCGATGTAATCGGGTGAACCTTGAGTTCTTAAAAAAGTAGATATTTTTTCTATTTCTCTGTCCGAGACATACGGGCCATGAATTCTAATTGTTCTACTTGCAGACGACATGAATAACATATCTCCTTTTCCTAATAAAAGTTCTGCGCCTTGTTCTCCTAAAATTGTTCGACTATCAATTTTTGAAGTTACTTGAAAAGAAATTCTTGTTGGAAAATTTGCTTTAATAGTTCCTGTAATAACATCAACACTAGGTCTTTGTGTAGCCATTATGATATGTACACCTGCAGCTCTAGCCATTTGAGCCAGCCTTTGAATATAACTTTCAATCTCTTTACCTGATGAGAGCATTAAATCTGCCATTTCATCAACTACTACAACTATATATGGCATTATTTTTTTACCTTCTTTCTGTGCCTTATCGTTATAACTTGAAATATTCCGAACACCTTCTTCTGCCATTTCCCTGTATCTATTTTCCATTTCATTTACTGTCCACTTCAAAGCAGATTTAGCTTTTTTAGGTTCAGTAATCACTGGTGAAAGTAAGTGAGGTATTCCTTGATAAACGGATAACTCCAGCATTTTTGGATCGATTAAAATAAGTTTACAGTTATCTGGTTTATGTTTGTATAATATCGATAATATTAAAGTATTAATGCAAACAGATTTTCCTGATCCAGTCGTACCTGCAATCAACAAATGAGGCATTGAGGCTAAATCACCGATTATTGGAAAACCAGATATACTTTTGCCAAGAGTAATTGGTATTCTAATATCCTTATTTAAAAATTCTTTACTATTAATAATCTCCTTAAAATTCACTGGTTCTATAATTTTATTTGGAATTTCAATTCCAATTGTATTTTTACCTGTTACAGTGGCAATTCTCGTTGATACTGAACTAGTACTTCTAGCAATGTCATCAGATAAATTTATTATTTTAGATGTTTTGATACCTGCGGCTGGTTCTAATTCGTATAAGGTAACAACTGGACCAGGACTTACTCTTTTTATTTTACCCATAATCCCGAAATCAAGCAGAGTTTCTTCTAAGAATTTAGATTGCTTTTCATAATTATCTGAAAGATCCTTTCCTTTTTCTTCTAAAGAAGTATCATTTAGGAAAGATCTTAATGGTAATTTATATTCATAATTTGTTAAATCAGTGTTTTGGTCATAATTCTCATTAAAATTTAAATTTGTCTGTGTTTCTGAAACTTTAGGCTTAAAACTTTTATTAATTGCTGGCATTTCTTCAGAAACATTTATATCATTATCTTTAGTATCAACATTTTTTCTTTTGAAAATAAATAAAATAATATTTTTAAATTTTAATAATATTGAAATAAAAATATTTTTCCATTCAGAAGTTTTTACTCCTAAGCTTAGAAAAAAACATACAATTAATAAAATAGAACTGACATATGCTATATAAAGTTTAAATTCATATAATTCTAAGGGTATTATACTAATCAAATAATTTCCTAAAAATCCTCCATTACCATTATCAGGCAGCCAAAAACTTTTATCACCATAAATTTTTAATGAGAGTGATCCTAATGTTAAATAAAAAGTTATGTATAAGAGTTTAAAACTTAAGTTTTTAATTTGTTTTTTAAAAATTAAAATTGAGCCCCAGCAAAACAAATTACAAAATATTAAAAAAGATACTAATCCAAACGCCTGTAAAAAAAAATCTGAAATTGTGTAAAGGTAATTAGAGAAAACTGTTTCAATTCTCTGATCATTAAATACTGATATAGAGTTATCAGCTGAATAATTCATCAGAGAAAAAATAAAAATTAAACCTGTAAGAATTATAAATAACCCTACAGTTTCAATCAGTCGCAGTTTTAAAAAACTAACTATTTTTTCAAGCATTTTTCTAATTTAACGAATCATTAACTATTACTTTTTAACATTTTTTGTACAATTGATAAAAAATGAAAAACGACTTTTTTGATGAAATCGCGATTATTGGAGACGGTATTACTGCTAAATTAGTAGCAATTGCATTTTACCAGATAAAAATCATGCCTATTTTGATCTCAAATAATAAAAAAAAAATATATAGCAACGCTTCAATATCTATTAGTAATCATAGTCAGAAAATTCTTTCAAGTTATGGCATAGATATAAAAAAAAAAGCAAATCCTATTCATTCCATAAAACTATATGAACAAAACTATAGAATAAAGGAAGATGTAATTTTCTTTAATAAAAAATCAAAACAACCTTTATCTTTTGTAATTTTAAAAAATGATTTAGAGAAAATATTAGACGAAAACATAAATAATAAATTTAAAATTATAAAATCGAGACCCAAACAATCATCTCTAGTAATAAATACAATTAATTCACCTGCAAAAAAAATAAGCTGGAATTATAATGAAAAGGCTTTTACATTTCTAATAAAACATACCAAGTTACTTAATTTTTGTGCTCGTCAGCTTTTTGTTGAAGCAGGGCCAATTGCATTTTTACCTTTAGACAGTAATACTACTTCTGTAGTATTTTCTATATCTGAAAGCTCAAAATTAATTAAAACTTTAAATAATAAAACGCTACTTGAAAAATATTTAAATAAAAACTTTACTTTTTTAAAAAATATTAAAGTGATTTCAAACATAGAAAATTTTTCCTTAAAGTTTGATTTTTTAACTTCTTCATTCTATGAAAATGAAATATATTTGGGCGATGTAGCGCATAGAATACATCCTATTGCTGGTCAAGGTTGGAATATGACAGTAAGAGATGTACATACTTTATATAAAATATACAAAGAGAAAATCAAATATGGCTATAATTTAAGTGATAGAAGTATACTTAAGAGTTTTGAAAAAAAAACAAAAGTAAGTAACTTAATATTCGCGGCATCGATTGATTTGATCAGAAAAACTTTTAAATTGAAAAATAAAAAAATTTCGATGGGACGTAAAAAAGTTTTTAATGAGCTTGATACCTATCCAGAATTAAAGCGTGAAATTATAAAATTTGCAGACAAAGGATTAACTTTTTAATTCTTTTTTAAGTAATCTTTTTTTCATTTTAATCCCGCCTGGACCAGAGTAGCCGCCTAAACTTCCATCTGAACGTATTACTCTGTGACATGGAATTCTAATTGGATATGGATTTTTACCAATAGCATTAGCAACAGCTCTTACTGCATTTTCTTTTTTTATACCAATTGCCACTTGTTTGTAAGTTCGAGTTTGACCTTGTGGAATTTTATTTAAATAATTCCAAACTTTTACTTGTAGAGATGTTCCTTTTAATTTCATATTTGTTATAACCATATCATGAATTTTTATGCATTATCAACACCACCAGGAATATCTGGAATAGCAGTTATACGTTTGTCAGGCACAAATGCTTTACAAATAGCAAATCAAATTTCAAGAACTGTTATATCTGAACCAAGAACAGCTTTATTAAAAAAATTTTATGATCAAAATGGTAGTGAAATAGATGAAGGTATAATAATTTGGTATCCAGAAGGAAATAGTTATACAGGTGATCATGTTGTAGAAATGCATACACATGGAAGTAAAGCGGTTGTTCAAAAGTTAATGAGCGATTTAGATCAAAGAAATGATTGTAGATTAGCTGAACCAGGTGAATTTACTAAAACCGCATTAAAAAATAATAAAATGAATTTATTCGAAGCAGAGTCTATTGCTGATTTATTGCATGCAGAAACCGAAGCACAAAGAGTTCAGGCCTTGAGGTTAAAAAATAGTTCGCCTAAATTTGTTTTTTGGAGAGAAGTTATATTGGAGGTATTAAGCAAAATTGAAGCTTCAATAGATTTTAATGAAGAAGATTTACCACCTGACATATTAAAAAATCTTAATCAAAAAATTAAAAATATATTAAATGAGATAGATTGTATGTTAGATGATAGCACAGGTGAAATAATAAGAGATGGTTATAAAATAGCAATTATTGGACCGCCAAATTCTGGAAAATCGAGTTTCTTAAATATGTTAGTCAAACGTAAGGCTGCAATAGTCTCTAGTGTTAAAGGAACTACAAGAGATATCATTGAAGTTAAATATCAAATTAATAATTATCCAGTAATATTGACGGATACTGCTGGAATAAGAAGAACAAAAAATAAAATAGAAAAAACAGGTGTAGCTTTAGCACTGTCGGCTAGTAAAGAGTCTAACCTAGATATTGTAATATTAGATGGCACACAAAGCCAAATTCCTAATGATATTAAATCATTAATTGGCACTAAATCTCTTGTTATAATTAACAAGAAAGACAAGAAAAATTATAACGCTAAAAAATTGACTAAATTACTTAAGTTTATGAAAACAAAAGCAATTATAGAGATATCAATTAAAGATAATGACGGAATTGATAAGCTACAAAAAACATTAATAAAAATAGTATCAGGTATAGATACTGTTCAATCAACTACTTTGATATCTCGTGCTAGACATCGTGTTTTATTAAAGAAATGTTCTAAATGTCTAAATGATTATCTAAATAATGACTTTAAAAAAAACCCAGAAATAGCCGCCGCAGATTTGCAGTTAGCTTCAAATAATTTAGGTCATATTGTTGGATTTATAGGTGTTGAAGAAATTTTAGGCAGAATATTTAAGGATTTTTGTATAGGTAAATAAAATCGAGTTTCGGCCTTCTTGCTTTATTCATAAAGAGTATTACATTCCACATATGTTAAATTTTGATGTTGTTGTAATTGGAGGTGGACATGCAGGTTGTGAAGCTGCAGCTGCATCTGCACGTTTGAAAGCAGAAACTGTTCTTGTAACAACTAATGAAAATTCAATTGGAGAAATGTCCTGTAACCCTGCTATTGGGGGATTAGGCAAAGGGCATCTTGTGAGAGAGATAGATGCATTTGATGGAGTTATGCCCAAGGTTGCTGATGCATCGGGTATTCAATTTAGGCTTTTAAATCGTAGTAGGGGTCCTGCCGTTAGAGGCCCAAGAACACAATCAGATAGAAAACTTTATAAACATTATATGCTTAAAACTCTCAAAGAGCAGGCTAATCTAACATTAATGTATGATCCTGTCATACAGTTTATTTTTAATAAAAATAAAGTATTGGGAGTAATTTTAAAGTCTGGAAAAGAAATAAGAGCTAAAAAGATTGTTTTAACAACGGGCACTTTTTTAAATGGAATTATGCATATTGGTAATAATATGAAGCCTGGTGGCAGGCATGGCGAGCAACCCACATTAGGTCTTAGCGATCAACTAAAAGAATTTAGTCTAAATATTTCTAGACTTAAAACAGGAACTCCACCTAGGCTTGATTCTAGAACTATAGACTTTTCAAATTTAGAAGAACAAAAAGCTGATGATAATCCTTATTTTTTTAGTACTGAAACTTTTAAAACAAATGTCAAACAGGTTTCTTGTTTTATTACATATACGAATGATGATGTTCACAGAATAATTTTAAAAAATCTAAAAAAATCAGCTATGTATTCTGGAAATATTAAAAGTGTAGGACCCAGATACTGTCCTTCTATTGAGGATAAAATAGTTAAGTTTAAAGATAAAAATAGACATCAAATATTTCTTGAACCAGAAGGACTCAGTGATTTTACTATTTATCCAAATGGTATTTCAACTTCTTTGCCTGAAGATGTACAGAGGGAAGTATTATGCAACATCGATGGCTTAAGAAATGTTAAAATGGTTAGACCTGGATATGCCATTGAGTATGACTATGTAGATCCAAGAGAATTGAAAAATACTTTAGAATTAAAAAAAATTAATTCATTATTTTTAGCTGGCCAGATTAATGGAACTACTGGATATGAAGAAGCAGCAGCTCAAGGTCTTATTGCAGGAATAAATGCTGGATTAAGTTCTAATGGTAAAGAGTGTTTCACTTTAGATCGCTCACAAGCATATATTGGTGTTTTAATTGACGATTTGATTACCAAAGGTGTTTGTGAACCATATAGAATGTTTACATCTAGAGCTGAATATAGATTGTCTTTAAGAGCAGATAATGCAGATCTAAGATTATCACCAATAGCGAAACAAATCGAAATATTAAGTGAGTTTAAGCTTAATAAATTTAATTTTAAACTAAATGAAATAAATAAAATAAAGAAAAATTTATCCTCAAAAAGTTTTTCACCAAATCAATTAGCTAAATATGGAATAAAAATTTCAAAAGATGGGGTAAAGCGTAATGGTTTAGATATCTTAAAATATAAAAATATTAGTTTAAAAACTCTTTCTTCCTTGTATTCACTTGATAGTTATTTTGCTCCTGCTGTTGAAGCAGTTGAGACGGAACTTCATTATTCAGGTTATTTTAAAAAGCAAGAAGCTGATATAAAGTCTTTCAAAAGTGATGAAAATATCAAAATTCCAGATAACTTAATTTATGATGATATTAGCGGTCTTTCAAATGAAGTTAAATTTAAACTTAAATCAATTAAGCCGGCAACATTGGGTCAGGCTCAAAGGATCGAAGGAATAACCCCAGCTGCTATTACACTTTTATTGATGTATTTAAAAAGATATAAATTTAAGCACACAGCTTAAATGATTCGTTCAAAATATCTCGATAATTTTGTTTCACGTGAAACATCAGAAAAATTGGATTTATTTTATAATCATCTGATACTTAACAACAAAAAATTGGCCTTGATTTCTAAGAACAGTGAGAAATTTACTTATGTAAGGCATTTTGAGGATTCTGCCCAAATAATTGATTTTTTCGATGATGAGAATAAAGAAATACTTGATATAGGAACAGGCGCAGGTTTTCCTGGAATTATACTAGATATAATAAAAGTGGATAAAAATAAGAAATTTAACATGAATTTATTAGAAAAAAGCCCCAAGAAGTGCAAATTTCTTAAAGAAGCAATAAGATTACTTGATCTTGATATTAAAATACATAATGCTGACATTAATATGCTTCGAAACAAAAATTATAATGTGATTGTAGCCAGAGCATTTAAGCCATTAACTGTTTTGTTAAATATTTTGAACAATACTAATATTAAATTCAATAAGTTGATTCTTCACAAGGGTGAAAAATATCAGAATGAACTTTTTGCCGCAAAGAAATATTGGGAAATAAAATGTGAGTTAAAAAAAAGCATTACAAACAATTGTTCGAAAATTTTTGTAATAAATAGTGTAAAAAAAATCTATGACTAAAATAATTTCAATTATAAATCAAAAAGGAGGCGTTGGTAAAACTACAACCGCCATAAATCTTGGATGTTCACTCGCATATAATAATGAAAAAATTTTGTTAATTGATTTAGATCCTCAAGGTAATGCATCTACAGGACTTGGCATAGATATAGATGAGAGAAAAAAAACTATTTACGATTTAATGATTGCAAAAGATCAAAACGTAAATGAATACGTGTGTAAGACTTCAATTAAAAATTTGGATTTGATTCCATCAAATGTTGATTTATCAGGTTTTGAGACAGAAGTTGCAGAGGATGGCAAAAGAGCTTTTTCTCTAATAGACGTAATAAGACCAATAGTTAAAACAAATCAATATAATTACATATTAATTGATTGCCCACCCTCATTAAGTTTATTAACCATAATGGCTTTAGTAGGATCAAACTCAGTTTTAGTTCCGTTACAGACAGAATTTTTTGCATTAGAAGGTCTTTCGCAATTAGTTAAAACTATCGAACGTGTTAAACAAAAGCTGAATACTGGTTTGGCTATGCAAGGTATAATTTTAACTATGTTTGATAAGCGCAATAAACTTTGCTTTGAAGTAGAAAAAGAGGCTAGAAAATTTTTTGAAAATGAAGTTTACAAAACTGTAATTCCCAGAAATATCAGAATATCGGAAGCACCATCTCATGGATTACCAGTAATTTTATATGATAAAAATTGTAGTGGAACGAAGGCTTATGAAAAGTTAGCTAAAGAAATAATAGAACAAGAAAAACAAGACAACAATTTTGCAGCATAAATATATGAAAAACAAAGGTTTAGGAAAGGGTTTATCAGCATTGTTGGGTGATTCTAATGTTATAAAACCAAAAAATTTTGAAAAATTAAATCCGTCTTTAACACCTATACATTTGCTAAAACCTAATCAATTTCAACCAAGGAAAAAATTTGATGATGCTAAATTAAATGAGCTGGCAACATCTATTAAGTCTAGAGGAATTTTACAACCTATAGCAGTTAGAAAAAGTGTTGGAGGTAAATATGAAATAATAGCAGGTGAAAGAAGGTGGAGAGCTGCACAATTAGCCAAAATGCATGAGGTTCCTATAGTAGTAATAGATGCTAACGATGGATTAGCAGCTGAATTTGCTATACTGGAGAATATTCAAAGAGAAGACCTTAATCCAATTGAGGAAGCAAATGGTTTAGAGTTGCTTATGGAAAAGTTTGATTATACACAAGATAAACTATCCGAAATGATAGGTAAAAGCAGGGTTCATATCAGTAACACTTTAAGACTTAAAAAATTACCACAGAAAATTAGAGATTTAGTAATTTCTGGTTCTTTATCTGCGGGACATGCACGATCATTAATAGATACAAAAAATCCTATGCAAATAGTTAATACAATATTGAATAAAAATTTAAATGTCAGACAAACTGAATCGTTAGTTAAATCATCTAAAGGTAAACTGAAACAAAATCATATTAAAAATAAAGATAGTAATACCAGAGATTTGGAAAGATCAATTTCAATGAAAACTGGTATGGTAGTTAGCATTAAAAATTCTAAAAAAAATCATGGAATGATATCAATAAAGTATAAAAACCTTGATGAATTAGATAGATTGATAAAAATTATAAAAAATAACTATTAAAATTTATTTTTTGCACAAGTATCTATTAAAAATTTATTAAATATTATACTTGATAAATTGTAGTTTTCTTTACACATTATTTCAATGTTAAATAAATCGTTCAAAAGTTTTTCTAACTCATTTTTTTTCCAATTTCTTAATTGTGTAATTACAATATTTTTTTCTTTCCAGAAAATAGGTGGTTTATAAGCATTAACAAGTTTAGTCACATCGTTTTCATTTATATTATAATTTCTAATATTCAGTAATTTGTTTATAGTGTATCGTATAGCTGGTATAATCTCGATATATTTATAATTATTATTGTAATTTTCATTTATACTTTTATTTAGTTTACTTTTTTCTCCAGTAAGAATTATATTTGCTATGTCAAAATTGCTATAAGAGTTTGTAGCATTAAAGAAATTCAAAATATTTTCCTCACTCAGATTTTCAGTAGATACATCTGATATTGTGATTTTTTCTATTGCATCATTAATATCTTGCCTATTTATATTTTTATTTACAATTATTTTTTGCAAGGTTTCATTTTCAATTTTAATTCCATTTTCATTTAGTTTAGACCTTAATATATTTATCATTTGATTTTCGTCGTCTTCATAGCAAACAATTGATGCATAAATTTTATGTTTTTCTATTAACTGTCTTAGTTTAGAATTTTTTTTTAAATATGGTGCAAATAGAATAATATTTTTGCTTATCTCATGTGAGTTTTCTTTTATTATTTGTAAGATTTTATCTGTTGTATTTTTTATTATAAAAAATTCTTTTTCTTCAAATAAGCTATTTTCAAATAAATTATAGACAATGTCCTTATTTTTAAAAAAGTCTTCTTCATAATATATTTTTGAATTATAGTTATTTTTATTAAATAATTTAACTATTTTTTTTTCATATTCTTTTTTTAAAGCTACATTATCTCCATGTATTAATAATATTTTGCTATTAAAAATATTTTTATAATTACTTAATTCTCTTATTATCACTTTTTTCTTATTTCAAAAAATTTAATATCTATTTCAATTCGATTTGCAATATTGTTTATTAAATTTGATTTAGCACTTTCTATAGTGTCCAAGTTAGATGAAAGATTGCTTCCTATTTTTAATGTTTTTTTTTCTGAGAATGAATTTGAAAATTCTAATTTTTTATTTGTATAGATAGAGATATTAGAGTTTATAATTATATCTTTAGATATAATTTCTCCTGTTGAGCTTTTATCTAGTGTCGACAAGTTACTTGATGTGTCAATTAAAATGGTGTTTTGTGAATTTAGATTTTTTTTAAGATTTAATTTTGATTTTAGTAAAAAACTAAGGTTGCTATCACCTTTATATTCAATTTGGTTAAAACTTATCTGATTAGTGCTTTCTTTCACCAACGATTTATAACCACATGATTGTAAACTAATTATTAATAGAATTATTAATGTTTTTTTCATTTTACTACAAAATTAACTAATTTATTTTTTACATAAACTTTTTTTAATATATTCTTACCACTTACAAATTTTTTAACATTATCTATTTCTAGACAGTTTTGTATAACTTTTTCATCTTTTTCGTTAATTTTTGCTTCTATCATAGCTCTTTTCTTTCCATTAACTTGTATTACGATATTCACCATATCATCTTTAATCAAACTTTCATTAAATTGCGGCCATTCCTTTTTTAACAACATACTTTTCTTGTCAATTTTCTCCCAGCATTCAGATGCTAAATGTGGAATAAAAGGAGATATTAATATTAAAAAGTCTTTAAAAATATTTTGAATAAATTTTTTTTCGATTTCCTCTTTAATTAGTAATTTGCTCAATATATTGGTAAATTCATAAAATTTCGCAACAGCTACATTAAAATGAAATCTTTCAATTGCAAAAGTTACTTCTTTAATCAGCTTATTTAAGTTTTTGTTTATTATATTTTTAATATCATCGTTTAGTTTGATATCGTTACTTAATGACGAAATTGTTTCAGAAATATTCCAGATTTTTTGCATAAATTTGTAAGAACCTGAAATTCCCTCATCACTCCATTGTATATCTCTTTCTGGTGGGCTATCTGATAACATAAACCACCTGACAGAGTCAGCTCCGTACAAATTAATAACTGTTTCAGGGTCGATAACGTTTTTTTTCGATTTCGACATTGACTCCGATGGACCTTCAACAATCTCTTCTTTATTATTTTTATCTATTTTTTTTCCGTTAACTTCAATAACATCATTTGGAAACACCCATTCGCCAGATTTATTACGGTATGTCTTATGACAAACCATACCTTGCGTGAAAAGTCCCTCGAATGGCTCTTTAATTTCAATATCAGTATTTTGGCTTATCGCCCTTGAAAAAAATCTTGAGTAAAGAAGATGCAAAATAGCATGTTCAACACCGCCAATATATTGGTCAACTGGCATCCAATACTTTACGTCATCAATACTATAACCGTTATCTTTGTTATTACTGGAACAAAATCTCAAAAAGTACCATGATGAGTCAACAAATGTATCTAACGTATCTGTTTCTCTTAATGCTTTCATGCCAGTCTCTGGACATTTTGTATGTTTCCAAGTTGGATGCAATTCTAGTGGATTGCCTGGTTTACTCAAATCGATATCATCTGGTAATTTTACAGGTAGATCTTGTTCAGGTACTGGAATTATTTTTCCATCTTCTCTATACAAAATAGGTATTGGGCATCCCCAGTATCTTTGCCTTGATATACCCCAGTCTCTAAGTCTAAAAGTAGTTTTTCCTTTACCTTGATTATTTTTTTCAAGTGCTTTTATGACTTCATTTTTACCATCATTTATAGATAAACCATTTAAAAAATCAGAATTAATAATTTTACCTTCGCCGGTGTAAGCTTCTTTATTTATCTTAAACTTTTTCTCATCCTGATTGTTGGGTAAAATAACAGGTAATACATCAAGATTATATTTTCTAGCGAAATCTAAATCTCTCTGATCGTGACCTGGGCATCCAAAAATAGCACCATAGCCATACTCCATAAGAACAAAATTGGCTACATAGACAGGTAATTTTTTGTTTTTAATAAATGGATGATCTGCTAGATAAAGAGTTTTGTAACCAATCTTATCAGTTTTAGCTAAACTTTCTTCAGTGTTACCTGTCTTGTAACAATCATTTTTAAATTTAATAAAATCTTTATTTTTAGAAAATTCTTTACATAATGGATGGTCAACAGCTATGGCTATAAATGAAGCACCAAATATTGTATCGGGTCTTGTTGTAAAAACTTTTAATTTTTCTTCTCTTTTGTTTGAATTTTGTAATTGAAAAATAATTTCACAGCCTTTAGATTTTCCAATCCAATTTTTTTGCATTATCTTTACTTTTTCTGGCCAATTATTTAAATTATCTAGTGAATTATCCAATTCATCAGCAAACTTTGTAATTTTAAAAAACCACTGTGATAATTCTTTTTGAATTACATTTGCTCCAGATCTCCAGCCTTTACCATCAATAACTTGCTCGTTTGCTAATACAGTTTGGTCTACAGGGTCCCAATTAACTAGACTTTCTTTTTTATAAACATAACCTTTGTTAAATAAATCAATAAAGTATTTTTGTTGGTGTTTATAATATTTTTCGTCACAAGTTGATATTTCTCTATCCCAGTCTATTGAAAAACCCAATGATTTTAATTGTTTCTTCATTGTCGATATGTTTTGATTTGTCCATTCTTTAGGGTGTAAATTATTTTGAATTGCTGCATTTTCAGCTGGCATACCAAATGAGTCCCATCCCATGGGGTGCAACACATTAAAACCTTTTAGCCTTTTGTAATTTGCTACAACATCACCCAAAGTATAATTGCGAACATGGCCCATATGGATTTTGCCGCTCGGATAAGGAAACATTTCTAGACAATAGTACTTTTTTTTATTCTTTATCTTTTCAACTTTAAATGTTTTGCTTTCTTCCCAGATGTTATGCCATTTTCTGTCGATTATTAGATGATTAAATTTTTCACTGCCCATACAATTTTAATTTACTTAGTTTAAGGTTTTTGCGCAATTAAATTTAGTGTGTTTAAAAATTTATTATCTATTTTTTTTTCTAAAATACTTATACTGCCCATACCCTCGATATTATGCAATATTAATTTTTTAAGATTTATTTCATTTATACCACCTAGGGCATATATTTTGGTTTTGTTTAAGAAAAGTCTTCTTAAAGAATTAAATTTGTGCATTTCTAAAATTTCACACTTTTTGTAATGCTTAGTAGGAAATAGTGGAGATAAGAAAATTTTATTACACCCCTGTGCAATTTTTTTTTGTATTTCTTGAGCATTATGAGCTGATCCTATTATCTCAATCTTTTTACAAGGTTTAATCATCATATTGTTAAAACTAGATATATAAATCCCATTTGCACCTATTTGAGTAGCTAATTTATAATCGTTTGAAATATAAAACTTAAATTTTAACTTTTTGCATATAGTTGCGATACGAAAGGCATTTTTTATATAGGTCTTTTTCTCATAGTTTCTATATATTATAGATATTTTTTTTAATTTATGGAGGTTAAATTTTTGTATTTCTGTTAATTCGTTTATATAAAAGAAAATATTAATCATTTTATGAACATAATACAAAACTTTGAAAATATAAAAGAAGAATTATCATCTGCGAATTATGATCCTAAAATAATTGCGGTTAGCAAAACGTTTCCTCTTAAACATATACAGCCATTATTAGATTTTGGACATAGAGTTTTTGGCGAGAACAGAGTACAAGAAGCTCAAATAAAATGGGAATTGCCCAGAGCAAAGTTTAATGACTTGGAATTACATTTAATTGGAGCATTACAGAGAAATAAAGCTAAGGATGCTATTAAAACATTTGACTACATACATTCATTAGACTCAGAAAAACTCGCTTTGGCTTTAATTCAAGCAGAACAGAAACTTAATGTTAAAAGAAAATATTTTATTCAAATAAACACTGGGAATGAAAAACAAAAATCAGGAATAACAAAAGATGAATTACCAAACTTTATCAAATTTATTGAAGGAAAGTTAAATATAATTGGTTTAATGTGCATACCGCCTGTTGAAGAAAATCCAGAAATTCATTTTAAGTTATTAGAATTTTTAGCTAAGCAAAATAATTTACTAAATTTAAGCATGGGTATGACAGCGGATTATATGTTAGCTTGTAAAAATGGATCAAACCACATTAGAATTGGAAGTAAAATTTTTGGTATTAGAAAGTAATCTTAATTTTTGAACTTGAATTTAAATTTCTAAGAATTTTTTTTAAATGTAAGAGTTTTAATCCAATACACCCTTTAGTAGGTAAGTAATTTTTTCTTGATAAATGAATAAATATTGCACTACCTTTATTTTTTTTTACAGGTCTCACATTATATTGTACAAATATAATTATATCGTATAGATGATCTCTTCTCATCAGTGTCTCTTTTGATTTTTTTGATATTATTAATTTATTATAAAATTTACTTTTTGGATTATCACACCAAGCCATGCCATATTTTATTTTTATCTTTTTTAATTTAGTGATAATCTTAACTCTATCATTTCTAAAAAAAACTGGACCTAATTTATAAATGCCCTTAGGAGTACACATATCACCCTCCTTTTTGTTATCACTAATTCCATTTTTACCAATCGCACATTTATACCGTTTTTTTTTGTGAATAAGCCAACCTTTACTATTTACTATAATCATTAAATTAATATTTTCATGATATGCAAAATTACTCAATAGTTACTGTAGGATCTCCTGTTTTTTATGAATGCCTAAAAGAACAGAAAATTGAGTATAATTTGCAAAATTTAAGCTCATTGAAGCAAGTAAAAGAAATTCTGAAATCGCCTTTAATAGATGTTTATGTCTTTCTCTTTTTTATAGATAATTTAGAAAAAATTAACGCTAAGGATATTAAGAAAATAAGATATCCAAAATTTTTTTTTTCTAAAAATGCGGACGAATTTAAGAATTTAAAAAAAAATAATTTAATGAGTAATTTTTTTCAGTTGCCCATTAATTACCCTGATATGGAAAAAATAATTAAGTTATCAATAATGAAATATAAATTTCATTTTCAGTCACAAGTTAAACTTAATAATTATCTGATTGATAAAAATACTAAGTCACTAATGAGGGATAAAAAAACTATTAAATTAACAGAGAAAGAAATGGAAATAATGCTCTTTCTGTCTTCTAAAGATAATGGGGCATCTAAAAAAGAAATATCTGAAGCTACAAATATTGAGGAGCACACATTTGAAACACACCTATATCGCTTGAGACAAAAAATCCACAAAAAACTCAATGATAAACATTTAATTTATTTGGAAAATAGTAAATATTACTTAAACTATGAATAAACTTTTTGTGATTCTTGGTAATCAATTATTTGATCCAAAATTTTTGAAAAAATATCAAAATCACACCTTTTTCATGGCCGAAGATTATGGCTTATGTACATTTCAAAAACATCACAAGCAGAAGATAGTTTTTTTCCTGTCTGCTATGAGGTCCTATTCAGATGAATTAAAAAGAAATAAACTCAAAGTGATTTATGAAAAAATTGAAGATAAAAATTTTAAAATTTCATACGAAAAAAAATTGCTAAAAGAAATTAATAAAAAAAAAATTGAGCAGGTTTCTATATTTGAAATTGAGGATAAAAACTTTGAAAAAAAAATTTTATCTACTTTAAAAAAAGCGAATGTAACAGTAAATATTTTAAAAACACCAATGTTTTTAACTTCAAGAGAAGACTTTTCAAAACATCTAAAAAAAGTAAAAAAACCATTTATGGCTACCTTTTATAAGGAGCAGAGAGTAAAACTAGGAATATTAGTTGATAAAAATGGAAATCCAAAAGGCGGAAAATGGAGTTTTGATGAAGATAACAGAAAAAAATTACCAAAAAATATTAAATTACCTAAGCAGATTTCATATTCGCAGTCATCCCACACAGAAAAAATTAAAAAGATTGTAGATAAAGAATTCAAATCACATCCTGGAGACGTTAAAGATTTTTGGATAGGAACAGAAAGAAAAGACGCTAGATTAACATTAAGAAATTTCATAAACTTTAAACTTAATTTATTTGGAGACTACGAGGACTCAGTTGATGACAGAGATAACGTCCTTTTTCACAGTGCATTAAGTCCTTTTATAAATATTGGTCTTTTGACACCTCAAGAAATTTTAGATGAAGTTTCAAAATCGGGCAAAACTAAGAGACTAAATTCTTTAGAAGGATATATTCGCCAACTAATTGGTTGGAGAGAATTCATGAGAGGGATATATCAGAATTATGATGATCATTTTCAGAAAACTAATTTTTTCAATCATAAAAGAAAAATGAAAAAAAGTTGGTACACTGGAGAAACAGGCTTGCCGCCTCTTGACTATGCAATTAATAATGCAAATAAATATGCTTGGTCGCATCATATTGAACGTTTGATGATTTTATCAAATATTATGAACTTATGTGAAATACACCCAAAAAAAGTTTTTAATTGGTTCATGGAAATGTTTATGGACTCATCAGATTGGGTTATGTCTCCAAACGTTTATGGCATGGGGCTCTTTAGTGATGGAGGCACTTTCGCTACTAAACCATATATATGTGGATCTGCATATTTTTTAAAAATGATGCATTTTAAAAAAGGCGACTGGTGCAATGTAATGGACGGATTATATTGGAGGTTCATTGAAAGAAATAAAAAATTTTTTTTAAAAAATCCGAGGTTATCAATGATGGCTAGAATTTTAGAAAAGATGAAACCTGAAAGAAAAAAATTAATATTTGCTGCCGCAAATAAATTTATGACAGAAAATACAGATGCAAACTAAAGTTTTTTTTAATAATTCATGTAATATTTGTAGGGTTGAGATTAATCATTATAAAAAACATGCTGACGAAACAATTGAATGGATCGATATATCAAATAATCAAAATGCAGAGATTATAACTTCAAAATCAAAAAGTGAACTATTGAGAAGGCTTCATGTAATTCATAAGGGAGAGGTAGTAGGCGGAGCTAAAGCATTTATTATTGTTTGGTCAAAAATTCCTAAATATAATTTTCTATCAAAAATATTTAAATTTAAACCTTTATATGTAATGTTCCATTATTTGTATGAGATAATTGCATTCTTCCTATATTTAAAAAACAAAAAACAATTAAAATAAATTTTAATGAGTTTAGATAAGTATATATGGAAGTGTCGTTTGTTAGTTATTTATACTCCAAATTATAAAAATAAAGTTTATCTAAAATCTAAAAAAGTTTATCAAAAGAAAATTAAAGATTTTCATAAAAGATCTATTAAATTAATTACTAAACTTGATAAAAAAGGTCCCTTTTTAAGTTTGATTGATTTTGACGGTAAATCAAAAAAAAAGTTCTTAGATATTAATCACAAAGTAATCTTTAGCCTGATTGACAAAATGTCGATTGGGGGAGAAACAAATAATAAAAAACTTAAACCTTTGAATTTGTCTTTATATTCTGACTACAAACCGTCAACCACTACACCAGGGTTAGGTTTTAAAAATAAGGAGAAAGCAATCAGTACAATTAAAACTATTAAAAATCGACCGATTAAGTATCAAATTAATGTTGTTTCTACTATGTTAGGTAGGGCTAAAAGCCATCCTAATAAAACTAACAATATGAATGAAGCGATAAAAGTTTTTAACAAATGGATGAAAGATTATAAATCAAATAACTAATGAAAAAAAAACAAAAAAGAAGAAATCCTATGGCTTTTGATTTATTGTCGAACAAATATAAAAAAAGAATTGTAAAGCCAAAAAAGGGTAAAGGTAGTTTTAAAAGGGAAAAAAAATAACTAATATTTATTTTTTTCTTTCACAGGCTTTGATGATAACCAAATTATTAATGGTATCAATCCAATAACTGTAATAGTTAATAATTGCCACCACCCAGATTTATTAACATCGTGGAGTCGTCTGCAACCAGCTGCTATGGTTGGTAAAAATGTCACCATAGTAAAAAATGTATTTATAAAAAGTATACCATCAGGGTCTTTGTTGAAAATACTTATGTCAATAAAATATGTCAAAATTGAAACGATTACTGTAAATAAATAAAAATACCAAAATTCTTTTCTAGAGGCTTTACCGCTAAATGTACTATATTTTTTAAAGCAGGTAATAGTATTATCCGTAAAATCAAATATGATTGGAAAGTTTTTTACATAACTTTTATATTCGTTTTTCTTAGTTGCAGCAATAAAAGTAAAAATTAAAATTCCAGAAACTACTAATAAAAATAAATTAAATAATGTAAAATTATCTTCATTTCTTTTTGACTTTTTATATGTAAATTTTTTTTTATTCGATGGCTTTTCAAAAAGTCTATCTGAAGATTTCTTTGGCACTCCTCCATAAATACAGGTTGAAAATCCACTGGCACTAACGTCCAAGTTCAGATCTCCTACGTACATTGTTGCATTTCTGACACCAAATGGTTTTAAGTACAGGTCAACTTTCCTCTCTTTCATTACTGTCTGATTACCTTTTGCGTATAAGCCAATCCTTTTGATAGTAATTTTATTATTCGTTTTATTTTTAAAAGTCCAAACCATATAACGAGCATTTTGTTTGGTAGTATATTGAAATTTGCTAGTTTGTGATATCCTATCCCAGGTTAAATTTGAGGATTTAGTCCAACTCCAAGATCTGTCTGTATCGTCATTACACCCTGCAATAGCGGTAGTAGCAGTGAATAAAAAAAATTTTAAAATTATTAAACAAATAATTTTTTTCATTTAATTTAAATATCATCTATAGACATATTTGTAAAAAAATATTAGTTATACTTTTAAGTTTTCAGGGGCGGCTTTGCCTGAGATGCACCCTTTAAACCTGAACCAGATAATGCTGGCGTAGGAAGAAAACATATGACAGAAAAAATTTTTTTAACATTTTCATTATTTACAGTCTGTTTAGGTTTTATGTCTTATGGATACTATGTATCAAGAGGACATATCTCACAAACTTCATTTCTATTGAGTGATAGGAACGTAAATTCTTTAAGTCTAACTTTTAGTTTGTCTGCTTCTTGCTTTGGCATTTGGATATTGATTGGCCCCGCAGAAGCTTCAACTTGGGGAGGGCTAGGAGCAGTAATCGGATATGCATGTGGTCAAAGTTTTGTTTTTTTATATTTTACAAAGGTTGGTATTAAAATTCGAAGACTATTTCCAAATGCAAGAAGTCTAACCGAAGCTATATCAAAACGTTATAGTATTAAAGTCTGTAAACTGGTTTTAGGACTTACGTTACTTTACTTGTATGTATATTTTTGTGCCGAGGTTACGGCTATAGCCAAGGTAACAAAATTAATACTTGGAACACCACTTTGGTTAACAGCTGGGTTGATAATTTTCTCAACTTTAATTTACTCAATAAAAGGTGGTTTAAAAATATCAATTATTACGGACAAATTTCAGTTTTGGATTATTATTTTATTTTTATTTATAATGTTTTATATATTTGTAAGTGAGATAAATTTTTTATCATTTGATCTGTTAAACAAATCTCCTTCAAAGATAAATATTGAATACAGCGGTATTACTGCTGGTCTAACCTTTTTTATTGCCGTGTTTGCCACAAATTTATTTGACCAAGGAATTTGGCAAAGAGTGTATGCTGCAAAAAGTATTGATAATTTAAAAAAAGGTTTTATTGGCAGTTTCATCATTGTTATCTGTGTAATTTTTCTTCTTGGTCTGGTTGGTATTTATGCTTCAATAAGTGGCACTATTAAAGATCCAAGCACAATTATATTTTCTATTTTAGTAAATAAAGACTATTTTCTGTTAAACCTTTTAATTCTTATACTATCTTTAACTTTAGTGCTGAGTAGTCTCGATACTTTAATTGCAAGTATTTCTAGTTTATTTGTTATTCACTTAAAAAGTTTTATAAATATAAAAAACACTAATTATCTTTACATAACATCTGGAATTATTTTAGCAGGCTCTGCACTTTACATTTCGTCAAAAGGTTTAAGCATATTATATCTATTCTTATTGGCAGATCTTCTATGCTGCTCCGCTGCAATTCCTATATTTTACGGATTTTACAATAATAAAATTAAGTCAGAGAAAGTTTATTTTTCAATCTTGCTAGGCGTCATCTCTGGTTTATTATTTTTTCCAAGTTTAGATTTTACAAAAAGTATTTTGGTTGGAGGCTTATTAAATAAAGAAATATTTCCTATTTTCATATCAAATTATTTATTATTTTGGTCTTTCATTATTGGATCTTTAAGTCCTATAATTTTTCTTCGAAAAAACTAAATCTTATTAAATCTTGGATTCCACATAGATCTTTTTTCTTCTATATGTACAGTTTCAATTTTCTTATTTAAATGCCTTTTACTCATCTCAAATGACAATGTTGAGGGCAATTTATCTTTATAAATTGTTCTTATAAAATCTTTAACTTGTGAATATGATGGATAAAAATTTTCATCTTTTTGAATTTTTAAATGCTTTCTAAGTTTAAATGAAAATAATCCAGTTCCATCATCAAAGAATCTTTCATGAGATACTCCATAATCTTTATACTCAAAATATTTTAAATCATTTTTAGCTTTCTCATTTACCCATGATGTGTAAGCCCAATATTCGCTGAAAGTTTCATAATCATTAAATGATTTAATTAATAATTTAAGCCAGCTTTCATCCGACTTATAATGCTTTTGTATTTGTTTTTTAAAACTTTCTAAATGAACCTGATTTAAGATCATATGATGACAAGTAAAAGTAGATTTGGAATTTATTACTGGATTTACGTTTAAAACTTTTTTTATCCATATTTCCCATTTTTTAACTATTTCTGGATTACCACCCGAACTGTCTTGTAATAATGCAAATTTGTTATCAGAAACTGGCCAAGGGTTTACTGGTAACATATCTGCATCCCATATCATAAAGTTATCGGGAAGTTTGATAATATCGTTGGCTCCAATTTTTAAGCACTGCTGGTAGAACCAGCCTTTAGTATATAAATCATTTTTTATAATTAGATTTTGTAAAAGTTTCTCCTTGGTAACATTATATTTTTTTAAAAAAAAAGTATTTTCATCGTGACATTCAATCAGTAAGTTCAAGTCTAATTTTTCAATAATCTTAATCTCTTTTTTAACAGAAATGATATGAATTTTTCTAGGATTATAATGAAGATTTAAACTTTCTAAAACTGCTTTAGTTATCCAATTAACTTTGAATAACGGGATGACAATTTCTAACATTAGTTAAGATTAGTTTTTTCTATGACCTTCTCTTCGTTATTTCTATAAACTGTTCCGGGATCTTCTAATCCAACATCGGAACATAAAGGCTCAACCCCTTTACCTTGTCTGGGATATTTGGCAATAATAGCTTGATATTCTCTTATATATTTAAATAAATTTTCTTTTGACATTTCATTTAAATAACCACACTTACCAATTTCACCTTTAGGAATTGGAGCAGATAAATTTCCTCCACGTTTTTGAATCATTTTAATTTGAGATTCCCACAAGCACTCATCGTCAAGTAATATGTCATGCCATAAACTCAATTCAAACTTACTTATAAGTTTAAAAATTCTGTGCATTTGTTCGGAGGATATCCATTTATTTACATAACTAAAGTAAGCGCCAAGTCCCATGCCAACTGATACCGCATGACCATGTAGTAATCCAGCTTTAATCTCAAATCCTGGTGACCAAGTATGACCGTATGCATGTGGTCTACATTGGTGGGTTTCATATAAATTATCATATTCAGAGGCAACATAACTTTTGAGTGCAAGACCTAATATTTTATCGCACCCTTTGTCTATCTCGTCTCCTTCAATACAATTCAAAGTACCAAACTTTGAAGTAAGCAAATCTGTATTTATCTCTTCAAGTGCTTCGAATAATTTAATATCTTTTACAACAGCCATTTTTATTATTTCAGCTACTCCATGTCTTAGCCAACCAGGTTCTAATGTTTTAAAGAAAGATTTATCTGTAATACATAAGATAGGAGTGTGATAAGCACCAAAAAGATTTTTATATCCATGACCATCACAACATGTTCTTGGAGAAGGACCTGCATCAATCCCTGACACTATTGAAGTTGCAAGCATTACATATGGTGTATTTCTATGATACAGTGCACATGCAAAACCACCAATGTCCGCTAATACTCCGCCTCCCATAATTAAAACAGGTTCATTTCTTGAAACACCTAATTGTTTGAAGTCACCTAAAATTTTACCAACATTCTCATAAGATTTATCTATTTCCATGGCCCTATAAACTAATTTTTCTAACTTGATATTATGATGTGAAAAATAGTCATTTATCTTATCACCAAAATTTTCTTCAACATTTTGATCTACTAAACAAACACACCTTTTTAATGATTTATAAATATCTCTTAACAAAGGAACATCAGGGTCAAGGGTATTATTTTGAACTTTTAGTGTGGTAAATGTTTTTAAACCCATGACCGCTTCAATATGTTGAAAATTTTTTGTACTAAATGTAAATCCGTAACTTTCTCGATAACTTGAGGTAGGATAAAGAGCATGAGGATTTTTCTTTTCATATATATCCCTGAGATTTGAATAATCAGATTTAGCATTAGATTTTAATCCCAAATCCAATATTTTTGTATCAGCTATCTTCAACTCTTTTATATTTTCTGCAAAGTCACTCCATATTGTTCCTTTTTCTTCATCGAATGAAAAAATTAAATCTGATAAATTTTGTAGAAAAAAATATGATTTATGATTGAGAGCAGATTTTAGTATTTTAATACTTGATAATCCTGTTATTGCATTCTCTTTTTCAAAGTCTTTTGCTACTATTTCTGAGTAAACATCAATTTCTGTTATAGTTTTTATGAAATCTAAAAATTTTGGATTCTCTAACACCTTATACAAAATTTTGTCATTAAGGTTTGAGTTCAAAATTGTATAATCAAAGCTTTTTACAAAATTTTTAATTACTTGAGTTATTATAATCACAATATTCTTTTACAAAAGTTAAAAAATATTTTCAAAAGATAGATTGTCCTATTTTTGACTAAAAATTATGAAATTTCTTGGAAATTTAAAACTTTTTCTTGATTACGCCCATTGAACTGCAATTTCCACTATAAATCCATTTAAAATTGTTATTTACGTACCACTTACCAGACTTTAAATTTGAACCTGAGTAAGTCATAACTATATCTCCTGTAATTCTATCAATCTTATAAATTCTGGTTGAACGTTGTTTTTTATTAACTCTTTCCACTTCAATAATATTATCATCAAAGCGTCTCGTCTTTCCAGCTGAAAGCTCATTTTCGTAAAAGGTAAGTATCTTCAGTGCTTCATCTATATAAAATTTAACGTCTTTAACATCATTACCAAAACTTGTATTTCTATTTTTACTTAAAAAACTATATTCTTTTTTAAATCTTCCTTTATCTTCCATACGAGTATATTTGCAGGTAATAAGTTTTTTTGGCATAACGGTTTTTGCCCAAGAAACATTTTTTTTTGAAATATTTATAAAAGAGTAACCTGGTTTTTCAGATATATCGTTTTTACCCTTAGATGTTAGACATCTCCCAGTTATTCTACGATTTTCAAAATCTTTTGAAAAATTATAAAATATCATTTTCATAAAACTAAAGTTTGGCGAGTCTTTTTTAATATTCTCAGACTTAAAAAAATTAGCAGGCATTGATGCTAAAAATTCGCTACATTTCATACTTAAATTATCTTTGCCAATTTTTCCAACCGTGAGACGAATTACGATATCATCAGTATCTCTTACTTTATAAACATGTAATTGAGCTGGCTTCTTTTTATAAAATACATCAATAGATTTTACATCAGTCATTTCTTTTGGTAGGCTTGCCTTCCTTTCATCCCAAGGCACAACATTATTTCCTATAATTTTAGTGTAATCATTAAATTTATATTTAGTGCTATCTATTTTTAGAAATTTATTTATATTAATGTTATCGCCAGCTTTAAAATGAGATTGGTTAGAACTAAAATAAAAAAATGATAACGCTAAAAATGAAACGCTAACTACTAATAAAAAAATAATTTTGTTGTTTTTTTTTGTCACAATATAATTTTAATCCAAAATTTTAGATTAATCTAGCTCCAATTTTTTGTATAATTATTGATGCCAATTCATTACCTTTTTCTAAACACGCTTTTTCTTCACTCTTGTTTATAAAACCATGAAGATAGCCAGCTGCAAATAAATCTCCTGCACCAGTAAGATCTTTTACTTCGATATTTTTTTTACTATCACACTCATACAAATTTCCATTATTGATTGATAGACTTCCCTTTTCACCACGGGTTATTACTAAGATTTTGTTCAAACTTTTACCAAATTCTATAACATCTTCAAAAGACTTTGCATCGATTAATGACATAATTTCTTGTTCATTAGCAAATACTATATCTAATTTATTTTTAACCAATTCCAAAAAATTAGTTTTGTGTCTATCAATACAAAATTTATCTGATAATGAAATTGCAGATTTATTTGAAAGTGAAATGGCTTTATCAAATGCTTTTTTTGGATCACCTTTATCCCAAAGGTAACCTTCTAAAAAGGCAATCTCTGAATTCTTAATTGCTTTTTCATCTATATCTTTTTCACTGATTTTGCCCGCTATACCAAGATGTGTACACATTGTACGTTCTGCATCAGGAGTTATTAATACAATACATACACCAGTTGGAAATTCCTCTTTTTTTTTCTCATAATAATAATTAACATCTTTTAAAATTAAACTTTCTTCATACATTTTACCAAATGTATCGTCATTAATTTTGCCAATAAAAGCAACATCATTCTTAAGGTGTGAAAGACCAACTATTGAATTTGCAACTGAACCACCAGCTATAGATTTCTCAATTTTTAGGTTTCTTAAAATATTTTCTAGCTCAACGTCTGAAATGAGTTTCATTGTACTTTTTTCTAATTTATTTTGTGATAGAAAATCGTCCGAGACTTTGCAAATTAAATCTATTATTGCATTTCCTATTCCGATTACTTTGTGCATCAAATTTGATCTATTAAATTTTCTCTATTGTTGTCTGGGTTATTTACATCTTTTGATACTGGATGAAAGGCAAGGTTTGGTGGTTTAATATTATTTATCATGGTCAAAAAATCAGTTTTAGTGTTTAAATATTTTAATATATCTTTTTCTTCAAGCACAACAGGCATTCTTGAATGAATGTTTTTCAACTCAATCGATGCTTCCCGGGTAATTATTGTGAACTCGAGATTTTCGTTTTTTTGATATAGACCTGCAAAATAAAGATTTGTATTATCTTTTTTGTAAATGAATTGAGGCGTCTTCTTATTATTTTCATCTTTTTTCCATTCGTAATATCCGCTGGCAGGTATTACACATCTATTTTTGTTTAGTAAATTTTTAAAAGTTATTTTTTCTGTAACCGTTTCTAATCGAGCATTATTCAAAGGTTTAAAATCCGACATTTTTTTAGACCAGCTAGGTACCAAACCCCAAATAAAATTTGTTAATATTATTTGATTTTCATCCGCTTTAATTATTGGAAGAAGAGATGTAGGATAGGCATTAAAGTTTTCACTATCATCCACACCCTCATTTTTGTAAACTATTTTGTTTGTACTAGTAACAGGTTTTCTAATAACGTATCTACCACACATAATATCTCATGTTATTTAATCAATTTTTGAGTGAAAAAGCAAAAATTATAATTAAGCTTTTTTGAATTTTATGGCTTTTTTTCTATCGGCATTTACTAATTTGCAAATTTTGCATATTAGGCCATTACATCCTCTTGCAGTACAATACTCTCTCCCATAAAAAATAATTTGCAAATGTAATTTATTCCAACTTTTCTTCGGGAATAACTCTTTTAGATCATTTTCTGTCTGAACTACATTTTTTCCACTCGTTAATCTCCATCTTTGCGCTAATCGATGTATATGTGTATCTACTGGAAATGCTGGATATCCAAAACCTTGAGACATGACTACACTAGCTGTTTTGTGCCCAACACCTGGTAATTCTTCAAGCTTTTCAAAAGTGCTAGGAACTCGTCCATTATATTTTTCGAGAAGTATTTTAGATAGTAAATAAACACTTTTAGATTTATTCCTAAATAATCCAATTTTTTTAATTAATTTTTCAATTTTTTTCCTGCCAAGTTTCACAAAATGTATTGGCTTGTTATATTTTGGATAAATATCTTTAGTTACATTATTTACATTTACATCTGTGCATTGAGCTGACAAGAGTACCGATATGAGTAGTGTAAAATTATCTTTGTGATCCAATGGTGATGGTGTTTGAGGATAAATTTTATTTAAAATTTTTTGTATTTCTTTTGCCCGTTTAAGTTTTTCAGACTTATTGATCACGAATTTTTAGCACATCGTACATGTTGTACAAACCACTTCTTTTTTTTGATATCCATTTAACAGCATCTATAGCTCCGTCGACAAATATATCTCGAGTTTTAGCAATATGTTTAATTTCAATAATTTCTTGGGGTGATCTAAATATTACCGAATGTATTCCCCGAGCATTTCCTATTCTTTTAATAAAAAAGTTTATCTTGTTTCTCGTTACTTTTCCTTTTTTATTAAGGAATGTTTTACCTCTTAATTTTCTCAAATTCGCATTTCTTCCTTCAGCAATCGATTCTCCTAACATTAAAGCAGTTCCAGAGGGATAATCAACTTTATGTCTGTGATGTTCATCGTGGATTTCAATTTGAAATTTTTTGATGATCTTGTTTGATAAGATTTTACTCAAAAATTTCATAATATTTATTCCCAAACTCATATTGCCAGATTTTAAAATTGCTGTTTTTTTTGCAGCCCTTTCAATCATTTTATTTTGGGCAACGGAAAATCCTGTTGTGCCAATTATAATTTTTTTCTTGAGCTTTACAGCAATTTTTAGAATTTCCATAGTACACTTAGGTCTAGTGAAATCTATAATGACATCTGAATTTCTAAGGGACTCTATTGAATTTTTTTCATAAACTAAATTTCCTTTTTTTATTTTTTTTTGTTCTGTGACACTTACTAATTTAATTGAATTTTCTCTTTTTACTCTCTTTACTAATAAGGAGCCCATTCGACCTAAACCACCACTGATGCTTACTTTAATTTGTTTCATTATTAAATTTTTTCCCAAAACTTTTTAGCTTTCTTGAAAAAGCTTTGATTCTCAGGATTATTTTTAGAATCTTCTAATTTTTTAAATTTTTCAAGCAATTCTTTTTGTTCTTTACTTAAAGACACTGGAGTTTCAACTTTAATTTGTAAATACAGATCTCCAAAACCAGAACTTCTTAACATTGGCATACCTTTATCCTTTAACCTTAATTGTCTACCAGATTGTGTACCAGACGGTATTTTAACTTTTGCTTTAGAGCCATCTATACTCGGTACTTCAATAGTAGTTCCTAATGATGCGTCGGCTAGTGAAATAGGAAGTTCGAAATATAGGTTTTCTTCCTCTCTCTGGAAAATTTCATGTTTATTAATACTTATATAAACATATAAGTCGCCATGAGTTCCGCCTCTGTAACCTGCATCTCCTTTGCCTGATAATCTAATTCGAGTCCCATCGTCTACACCTTTTGGTATTGTAATAGATAATGTTTTTTTTATTTTAGTAATTCCAGCTCCTCTACATTCTTTACAAGGCTTACTTATTACTTGTCCTTCACCTCTACAGTCAGGACAAGTTTGTTGCACTGTAAAAAAACCTTGTCTTGATCTAACTTTTCCATACCCATCACAAGTCCTACACGTCTCAGCGTTAGATCCATCGCTAGCTCCTGAACCCGAACATGAACTACATTTATCCGCGGAATTAATATTAAAACTAGATTTTTTCCCTTTAAAAGCTTCCTCTAAAGTAACGCGTAAATTAATTTTTAAATCATTTCCTCTATTAGCTCGCGAAGTCTTTCTACCTCTCCCCCGATTTGAACCCATGAAATCTCCAAAAAAATCATCGAATATGTCGGAGAAAGCATCTGAATCGAATCCACCGAAATCACTAAAGCCGCCACCTGAGTTTTGAAATGCTGAATGGCCAAATTGATCATAACTATTTTTCTTTTCCGGATCAGATAGTATTTGATAGGCTTCCGAAGCTTCCTTAAATTTAACTTCAGCGTTTTTATCACCTGGATTTCTATCAGGATGATATTTCATAGCTAATTTTCTATATGCTGATTTTATTTCCTCTTTCGAAGCACTTTTTTTAACGCCTAAAGTTTCGTAGTAATCCGCTTTAGCCATTTTGGTTCCTTAAGGTTAGGTAATTTAAGCGCTATCTTTTTTATCGTCTTTTACTTCTTCAAATTCAGCGTCGACTACATCGTCTTTTTTATCTTTATCATTATTTGCTTGAGATTCAGGTTTGGTGCCCGCCTTACCAGCCTTTGCTTGTTGTTCTTTGTATATAGCTTCGCCAAGCTTCATAGATGATTGAACTAAAGTTTGAGTTTTTGATTTTATGTCCTCAACATTATCAGATTTTATAGCATCTTTTAATGACTGAACATCTTTCTCTATAGCCGACTTTTCTTCTTTGCTAATTTTAGAACCATGCTCTTTTAAACTTTGTTCCGTAGAAGCCACAAGAGAATCTGCCTGGTTTTTCGCGTCAACTTCCTCTCTTTTCTTTTTATCTGCTTCTTTATTTGCTTCTGCATCTTTTACCATTGTTTCAATTTCTTCATCTGATAATCCACCAGAAGCCTGTATTTGTATTTTTTGTTCTTTTCCCGTACCTTTATCTTTTGCAGAAACACTTACTATACCATTTGCATCAATATCAAACGTTACTTCAATTTGCGGAACACCTCTTGGTGCTGGTGGAATACCTGTTAACTCGAAATTACCTAAGAGTTTATTATCTGCTGCCATTTCCCTTTCACCTTGAAATACCCTAATAGAAACTGCTGGTTGATTATTTTCTGCTGTAGAAAAAACTTGACTTTTTTTGGTTGGAATAGTCGTATTTTTTTCAATTAATTTTGTGACAACTCCGCCCAAAGTTTCGATCCCAAGTGATAATGGAGTAACATCTAGTAATAAGACATCTTTTACATCTCCTTGTAAAACTCCTGCTTGTATAGCTGCTCCCATTGCAACAACTTCATCTGGATTAACACTTTTGTTTGGGTCTTTTCCAAAAAAGTTTTTAACTGTTTCAACAATTTTAGGCATTCTAGTCATACCACCAACTAAAATAACTTCGCCTATTTCTCCTGCTGACATTCCAGCATCTTTTAATGCTGTTTTGCAAGGATTAATTGTTTTTTCAATTAAATCTGAAACAATTGATTCTAGTTTAGCTCTAGTAAGTTTTAATGTTAAATGCTTTGGTCCAGATTTATCCGCTGTAATAAAAGGTAAATTTATCTCTGTTTGTGCAGATGATGACAATTCGATTTTAGCTTTCTCAGCCGCCTCTTTTAACCTTTGTAAAGCTAATTTATCTTTTTTTAAATCGATTGCATTGTCTTTCTTAAATTCACTAGCAAGGTAATCTACGATTTTTGTATCGAAGTCTTCACCTCCTAGCGCAGTATCACCATTTGTAGACTTAACTTCAAAAACTCCATCCCCAAGTTCAAGTATAGAAATATCAAATGTACCACCGCCTAAATCATATACGGCTACAGTTTTAGCTTTTTTTTTGTCTAAACCATAAGCTAAAGCAGCTGCTGTAGGTTCGTTAATAATTCTTTCAACCTCTAATCCAGCAATTTTTCCAGCATCTCTTGTTGCCTGTCTTTGAGAGTCATTAAAATATGCAGGTACTGTTATGACTGCTTTCTTTACTTCAGCACCTAAATATTTCTCAGCAGTTTCCTTCATTTTTTGAAGCACAAACGCTGAGATTTGACTTGGTGAATATTTATTACTTTTGGCTTCGACCCATGCATCGCCATTTTCAGATTTAATGATTTTATAAGGTAAACTATCTATGTCTTTTTTTACGGCAGCACCTTCAAATTTTCTACCAATTAATCTTTTTACAGCATACAATGTGTTTTCCGGATTTGTTACTGCCTGTCTTTTTGCTGACATTCCTACTAGTTTTTCACTTTCTGTAAAAGCTACTACTGAAGGTGTTGTTCTTGCACCTTCAACATTCTCAATGACTTTTGCTTCTTTGCCGTCCATAACAGCTACGCACGAATTTGTTGTACCTAAATCAATTCCTATAATTCTAGACATAATATTCTCCTAATTACTGATGATGTGGTAATTATCTTTGATTTTACAAGGTCAAAAAAATAATTTTTTTATTTAAAAGGGCTATTTTTTCGGCTTTTTTGCTACATATACCAGTGAAGGCCTTAATAATCTCTCATGAAGGGTGTAGCCTTTTTGTATTTCTTCTATGATTGTACCATCCTCTTTTTCGCTCTCTTTTTCACCCATGGTTTGATGAAAATTAGGGTCAAATTTAGTTCCTAAACAGTTTATGTAATTAATATTATTTTGTTTTAATGTACTTTCCAAGTCTTTCTCTATTATTTCAATACCGTTTAAAATTTCCTTAAATTCAGGTGATTTAAATTTTTCATTGTTTTTAAACAAATTAAATGCTCTATGAAGATTGTCTGTTAGACTAAGGATTTGGAGCGCAAAAGATGAAGAGCCAAATTTTAGTATGTCTTCTTTTTCTTTTTCATGGTTTTTTCTTAAATTCTCAGTATCAGCAAGCGCTCTCAACAATCTATTATTCAAATCGTCAATTTTCTTACTACTTTCTTTTAAATCTTTTTCCTCACTATTTGAAGAATTTTCCTTAGTATTTTCTAACTCAGTTTTTTTTGTCATATTTTTTTAAATTTTTTCCCTCATAATCTATCTTTAATCTTTTAAATGGATATATAATAATGGATTATAAAAATCCAAGTGTAAATGATAAGAAAAAATAGAAAAAATATAGAATTTAGGAAATTAGAAATTGTTAAAAATTACATAAAAAACGCAGATGGGTCATGTCTTATAAAGTTAGGAAATACTCATATTATCTGTACAGCTTCATTTGAATATAAAGTTCCAAGATGGCTAAAGGGTAGTGGCAAAGGTTGGATTACCGCTGAATATGGTATGTTACCGAGATCAACAACTGAAAGAATGAGACGAGAGGTAACTGCTGGCAAGGTTTCCGGAAGAACATCTGAGATTCAAAGATTAATTGGACGGTCTTTAAGGTCAGCAATTGATTTAAATATTTTAGGTGAATATTTAGTTACTATTGATTGCGATGTTATTCAAGCTGATGGAGGAACAAGGACTGCAGCTATAACTGGTGGATATGTGGCCCTTGCAGAGTGTATAAAAATTATGCAAGAAAAAAAAATTATAAATACAAAACCAATTAAAAATTATGTTGCCGCCATTAGTTGTGGCTATGTTAAAGGTGATTTTCTTTTAGATTTGGAGTATGAAGAAGACTACATAGCTGATGTAGATGCTAATTTCGTAATTAATAGTAATCAAGAATTAATAGAGATACAATTAACATCTGAAAAAGAAGCTTGTTCAGAAGAGGAGTTTAACTTTATGTTAATTAAAGCAAAAGAAGCCATAAAAAAAATAATAGATTATCAAAAAATAAAAATAAGTGAATAATTTAAAAACTTTAAAAAAAACTAAAAAAATTCTTATAGCGACTAATAATAAAGGTAAGTTTAAAGAAATAAAAGCGTTACTACCCAAAAACATTAAATATTTCAGTCCAAAATATTTTGATATGAAAGAACCTATCGAAAACGGAAAAACTTTTCAAGAAAATGCAAAAATTAAATCATTATATGGATCTAGAAAAAGTAAACTAGTATGCATATCAGACGACTCCGGAATAGAGATCTCTGCATTGAATAATAGACCAGGAATATTTTCTGCTAGATGGGCTGGGAAAACAAAAAACTTTGATATTGCAATAAAAAAAGTTTTTAAAAAATTAAAAAAAATAAATAAATTAAATTCTAAAGCTAAATTTGTTTGCTGTTTATCTATTGCTTTTCCAGATGGCAAATCAAAAGAATTTGTTGGTAAAATAAATGGTAGAATATCATTTCCCGCTAAAGGTAAAAAAGGATTTGGATATGACCCTATTTTTTTACCAGCAAAACATAAAAAAACATTTGGACAACTTAGTCTTAAAAATAAGCAAAGGTTATCACATAGGTATAAAGCGTTCTCTAAAATTAAGAAGTATTTTAAATTTTCTTAAGCTTTACAAATTTACTTTTTTTTATCTTATATAAATTAAGATTATAATTAGCTTTATTTTGAATTATTTTAAAACTCCCTGTTTTGCCCTTAAATGTAAAATTTTGAAAATCGCTAATCTGTAGGTAATTTTCTTTTTTATTAAACCAAGTTGAAGCAATTAATGGTATCATATCAAATGCTAAAATTTCTAAATTCTGAATGTCGTGTCCATAAATTTTTTTGTATTTTGTATTCAAATTTTTAAATGACTCAAGATTAATTGAGGGAAATATCAAATTTTCTAGCGAGGGTTCTATTAATAGTTTTTTATTAAACCATTGATTAAAAGTTATAAATTGAACAGACCTATAATCGGCATCATAAAAATCGAAAAAAGAAATTGAAGCAATTAATTCATAATTAAATGAAGGCATAAAAACTCTTTTAAAACTAACACCTTCTCTCGTATCATGTTTTTCTAATTCTTTAGCAAAGTTAGCGTCACTCTCGTCTCCTGATGCTTTAAGTCTTTTTATTTCATTCAAATGTTTTTTATTTCTATAACTAAAATTTGTAGCTTTTAAGGATAGTGAATTAATCTCTTTAAAGTTTTTATAAAGATATTTTTCTTTAATTTTCACATTATTTTTTACTTTTTCAAAGGCAATTTTAGAAAAATAATTATCTCTTCCAAAAAAAATTATTTTATCTTTCCGACTTTTCAAAAATCCTTCCAAGGCTTCTATTTCTGAAGATAAATTTACACCAAAATTAATTACATTAGACGGAACTTTATTTTCTTTATTACTAAAAGTAAAAAAGAAAGATTTTTGAAAACCATCTATTTCAACTAAACTATTTAACGTATCAGATGTAATTGGTCCTACGAAAATATTTAAGTTTTTTTGTCTGGCTTTTATAAATGCTTCTTTAGCTCCTAAGTTTGAACTTTTAGTATCAAATGGATATATTTGAATATCTAAATTATCTAATTCAAATATTGTAATTTGAATTGTATTCAAAATTCTTTTTCCAAGATCTGCATATTTTCCACTCAAAGGCAGTAGAGCTGCTATTTTTAACTCACTTTTTTGAGCATAAGACGATTTGCTTAAGAAACAAATAAAGATAAATATTATTATAAACTTTAAATTTATTTTTAATATTTTGAACAAATATTTATAGGTTATTTTTAAAAACATGTTTAAAAAAGGATTATATATCGTCAGTTTACCAATTGGCAATCTTAAGGATATATCATTTAGAGCAAAAATAACTCTTGAAAATTCTGATTACATATTATGTGAGGATACTAGAAATTCATTAAAATTTCTTAATTTTTATAAAATTTCTAAAAAATTAATAAGTTTTCATAGATTTAATGAAGATAAATTAAAGGACAAGATCATTAAAGATTTAAAGGATGAAAAAATCATCTCACTTATAGCAGACGCAGGTACTCCAACGATATCAGACCCGGGAAAAAATCTAATTACTGAAGTTCACAGACATAAAATAAATATTTTTCCAATACCTGGAGCATCTGCTCCAGTAGCAGCCTACAGTGTATCAGGTTTTAGAGAAAATTTTTTTTTTAATGGTTTTATACCAAAGAAGATTAATGAAGCTAATAAATTATTTAAAAGACTCAAAAAAATTGACAGCGTTCTGATATTTTTTTTACCGTCTAGAGACTTAAAAAAATATCAAACTATTATCACAAACAATTTTAAAGGTATGGAATTTTTCATTGCAAGAGAAATTACAAAAATTCATGAGACATATATTAGGGATAAAGTGGAAAATATGAAATTATATTTACAGGAAAACACAAAAGGTGAATTGACTTTATTAATAGATAATTATTATACAAAATACAGCAAAAAGGACCCTGTTGATATCACAAGAGAAATTAAATTATTAATTGATAAAATGAAGTCAAAAGATATATCTGAATATTTAGGGAACAAGTATAAATTAAACAAAAAAATAATTTATAAAAAAATTATCGAAATAAAAAATGAATAAAACTTTGAAAATAATTTTGCTCATCACTATATTATATGGTTGTGTTCCAGTAGTTGGAGTTTCTACTGTTGGTGCAATCAAAACAGGAGTTCAAATTTCTAGTGATCCAAGAACATTTGGTACAATAGTGGATGATAGCATTATTGAGAAATCTTTTAAAATTAAAATTACCCAATTAGAAAATAAATATTTTTTAACTGTAAAAGGTAAATCACTTGATGGCAGATTCTTTATAAAAGGTGAGATAAATTCTATAGATGAGAAAATTTTGATGACTAAATTAGCTTGGGAAACAAACGGTGTTAGATCAGTTCAAAATAATTTAGCCGTAAAAGATGAAACTACATGGAGAGATAAGGCGCAAGATATATTAATAACTTCTCAACTCAAAGTAGCTTTGGTTGGAAACAAAAATGTTAAATCAGGAAATTTTCAAGTAACCACTGTAAATCAAAATTTATATGTATTTGGAATTGCAAGAAATGAAGGGGAAAGAAAAATTGTTATTAATGAAGCAAATAAAATAAATGATATTAAGGAAGTGATTTCTAGCATTTTTCTAGTATCAGACCTTACAAACAATCAAAGATTAGTTGACTAATATTTAATTATCTCAGATGAATATGCAGCTATAGATGCTAAATTTAAAATTTCAGAGCTTGACGACCTAAGAGGCGCAACTTCTATTGGTTGTGCTAGGCCAATCAATAATGGTCCAAAAACTTTACCTCTCGAAAGTTCTTTTAACATTTTAATAGATATTGCAGCTGCGTGTATTGAAGGCATCACAAGCACATTTGCGCTTCCTACTATTTCAGAGAATGAGTACGTACCTTTGTATTTATTGTTTAAAGCAACATCAGGTTGCATTTCTCCATCAAATAAAAAGTCTACTTTTTCATTCTTAAGCATCTCCACTGCTTTCGATATCCTTTTTGTTCTATCGGTTTCTGGTTGTCCAAAGGTTGAATGGGACAAAAATGCAATTTTCGGATCTAATCCAAAAAGTTTTGCTACTCTAGCAGATGATTTAGCAATCGAAGCAAGTTCCTCTGATGTAGGGTATTCAATAACGTTAGTATCTGCAATAACAATGGTTCTTCCTCTATTAACAAAAACACATAGCCCAAAAACAATTTCATCATCTCTTGACCCTATTGATTGCATCAGTTTATCTACTGTTGCACCGTAGTGTCTCGTATTACCAGCTACCATTCCGTCCGCATCACCGCATGCTACCATGCATGATCCCCACGTAACACGGTCTGTTTTAACTAATTTGTTACATTCAGCTTCCAATACACCTTTTCTTTGCAATTTTTTGTACATATAGCTTACATATTTGGTTGACTTTTCTTTATCTGTTGAGTTGGTTACTTGAATTTTGTAATTTTCATTAAGGCCAATTTTTTTAAATGTATTTTTAAGCTTTTCTTCATTCGCGATTAAAATAGGTTCACCCAAACCACTGTTTTTGAATGCAACAGCTGCTTTTAAACTTTCTGGATCTTCTCCTTCAGCAAAAACTATTTTTTTTGTTTTACTCTTTATCAAAGAATTAATTGTTTTCATAAAATTCATTGAAGGATCAAGTCTTTCAGCTAACTGTTGTTCGTAAATTGAAAAGTCTTTTATTGGTTTTTGTGCAACACCACTATCCATTGCAGCTTTCGCTACAGCTTTTGGTATAGAAGTGATCAGTCTAGGATCAAAAGTAGAGGGAATAATATAATCTTTACCATACTGTGGTCTTTCGCCACCGTAAGCTACAACAACTTCATCAGGTACATCCTCACGTGCTAATTTTGCGATAGCATTAGCAGCCGCTACTTTCATCTCCTCATTTATTGTTTTTGCTCTTACGTCAAGAGCGCCCCTAAAGATATATGGAAATCCTATCAAATTGTTGACTTGATTAGGATAATCTGAACGACCGGTTGCAACAATTGCATCTTTACGAATATCATGGACTAGTTCAGGTTTTATTTCTGGATCGGGATTTGCGCATGCAAATATTATAGGATTTTTTGACATTGACATCACCATTTCTGGAGTCAATACATCTTTGGCTGATAGTCCAAGAAAAACATCTGCATCTTTAATTGCATCTTTTAGTGTTCTATGTTTTGTATTTATTGCATGTTTAGATTTCCACTGATCAATATTACCCGGTCTGTTTTTGTATATGACACCTTTTCTGTCTAGCATGATCACGTTTTCATTTGGAACGCCACTATTTTTAAATAATTCAGTGCACGCGATCGCTGAGGCTCCTGCACCGTTAACAACAATTTTAACTTTTTTGATATTTTTTTTTGCAATATCTAACGCATTTATTAATCCCGCTGTAGTAATGATTGCAGTTCCATGTTGGTCGTCATGAAAAATTGGAATATCTACAATTTCTTTTAGTTTTTGCTCTATAACAAAACAATCTGGTGCTGCAATATCCTCAAGATTAATACCACCAAAAGTTTTTGATATTTTACTTATACAATTTATAATTTCATCTGAATTTTTTGAATCTATTTCTATGTCAATAGAGTCAATATCAGCAAATCTTTTAAATAAAACTGATTTACCTTCCATAACCGGTTTTGAAGCTAATGCACCTAAATCACCTAGACCCAATATTGCACTACCATTACTTATTACGGCAACCAGATTACCTTTACTCGTGTAATCATAAGCACATTGTTCATTTTTTGAAATTTCTAAACAAGGAACTGCTACTCCCGGAGAATATGCTAAAGCTAAATCTCTTTGAGTAGCTAAGTCTTTAGAAGAGATAATCTCAATTTTTCCAGGTTTTCCACCTGTATGAAAATCAAGAGCTTCTTTATCACTATACTTTTCTATATTATCTTTCTTATTCATTTCAAAGAATTGCCTAAATCTTTAGAGATAAGCTTTTAATTTAGATGAATTTTTCTGTAAAACAATAATTAAATGAATATTTTAAAATCTGTTGGGTCATATGGTGGTCTTACTATAATTAGTAGAGTTCTAGGTTATTTAAGAGACATTTTAATAGCTATATTTATTGGCACTTCCTATTTGGCGGACGCTTTTTTTGTTGCTTTTAGACTTCCTAACACTTTTAGACGACTTTTTGCTGAAGGATCATTTAACTCAGCTTTTATACCAATGTATACTAAATATAGAAGCAATAGACAGTCTTATGTATTTGCAAACTCTATATTTAACTTTTTGCTATTAATACTACTAGGCATTGTTTTTTTGTGTGAAATTTTTATGGGTGGAGTTATGTATTTAATTTCCCCTGGGTTTGTTGGTGATACTAACAAATTTGAAGTTGCAAAAACATTAAGTAGAATCACTTTCCCTTTTTTATTATTTGTTTCACTGTCCTCATTTTTGTCTGCTATTCTTAACTCAAACAATAAATTTGCTGCATCTGCGGCTGCTCCAATAATACTAAATATTTTTTTCATAATTTCGATTTTTATTTCTAATTATTATGATAAATCTTTTGTTCACAGCATGTCTTTGGCTGTATTTTTTTCAGGAATAATTCAATTTTTAATTTTATTATTTTGTGTAAGAAAATATTTTTTACCTACAATTGGATTTAAATTTTTAAATTTATCTTATATAAAAGATTTTTTCAAAAGAATTTTACCAAGTATATTTTCGTCAGGAATAATGCAAATTAATATATTGGTTGGGACTATTATTGCATCATTTCAATCTAGCGCAGTTTCTTATCTATATTATGCTGACAGAGTTTATCAATTACCTTTAGCATTAACTGGAATTGCTATCGGAACAGTGATTTTGCCGGTTTTATCTAAAAGTTTAAAAAGTGACACAGATAAAAATGTTAAATTTTTACAGAATAGATCAGTCGAACTTTCACTTTTTCTCTCAGCGCCTGCAGCTGCAGGTTTGGTGATTGGATCAGAGCAAATTATTTCATGTTTATTTGGTTATGGATCATTTGATATTAAAAGTATTAATCAAACATCAAAAGCCTTGGTAATTTTTGGATATGGTTTACCTGCCTTTTCTTTATTAAAATTATATTCAAATTTTTATTTTGCTAGAGGAAATACAAAATTCCCTTTTCATGTATCAATAGTAACAGTGATATTAAATATTGTGATTAGTGTTCTGTTTTTCAATACCTTAGGATTTGTATCTATTGCGTATGGAACTACTGTATCGTGCTGGATTTCAATTATTATTTATAAATTTTATTTAAAAAAGGATAACTATTATACGTTTGATAGAATATTTATTGAAAGATTTTCAAAAATTTTTGTTTGTACTCTAATAATGGGGTCAATATTATATTTTCAGTTTTTCTATTTCAGTCATGGTTTTGATACTAGTAGTGTTTTTAAACTTTTATATTTAATTTTCATTATTTCATCATCTATTATCGTTTATTTTACACTTTCAATATTGTTTAAGTCTTTCAGCATCCGTGATTTTAGAATAAAAAGAATTTAAATATTATGAAAAATAAAAGAGTATTATCTGGTATCCAGCCTACAGGAAATTTACACTTAGGAAATTACTTGGGAGCAATAAAGAACTTTGTTAGTTTACAGGATGAGTATGAGTGTCTTTATATGTTGGCGGATTATCATGCAATTACTTCTAGATATAAAAAAGAGGAAATTAAAAATCATATATTTGAAACTGCATCTGCTTTTTTATCATCAGGTGTAAATGATAAAAAAAATATAATATTTAGACAATCGAAAGTTCCAGCTCATTTAGAATTAGCTTGGATTTTAAATTGTATTGCAAGATTAGGTTGGCTAAATCGTATGACACAATTCAAAGAAAAAGCTGGAGACAATAAAGAGAAAGCAAGTATTGGACTCTATACTTATCCAGTACTTATGACAGCAGATATTTTAATTTATAAAGCAACTCACGTACCAGTTGGAGAAGATCAAAAACAACATTTGGAATTATGCAGGGATATAGCGCAAAAATTTAATAATGATTTTAATTTTAAGAATTTTTTTACACTTCCGGAACCGATTATTCCAAAAAATGTTTCAAGAATAATGAGTTTAAAAGATGGGTTAAGTAAAATGAGCAAATCGGATCCATCTGACTCCTCAAGAATTAATCTCAAAGATAACAATGATCAAATTTCTCAAAAAATAAAAAAAGCTAAAACAGATAACGAAGCTATTAATTTAAACATATTGGATAAAAATTCTAAAAGATACGAGGCAAAAAATTTAATTTCAATCTATGCTAGTTTAAAAGATGTAGAGATAAAAAATGTTATTAATGAATTTGAAGGCAAGACGTTTTCTATTTTTAAATCAAAATTAACTGAATTAATTATTACAAAAATATCTCCAATAAGCAACAAAATTAAGGAAATTCAAAAAGATAAGCAATATATTGAAAATATTTTGGATACAAGTGAACAAAAAGCTAATAAAATTGCAAATGAAAACTTAATTGAAATAAAAAAAATTATTGGTTTAAATTAATGAAAAAAAAATTTTTAGTTATAATCGATGAGTCTAAAGAATTGGGAAACGCTATTTACTTTGCAGCGAATAGAGCATTACATACTGAAGGCAAATTATCTTTACTATATGTTGTTGATCCAGCTATTAATGCTCAGTGGGCGAAAATAGAAAACCTTATAGAGCAAGAAGCTACGAGTGAAGCAAAAAAAATATGTAGAACCTGGTCTCAAAAAATTAGAGATCGTTTTAAAATAGACTCTGAAATTATAATTAAAATAGGTAATAGAGCCGAACAAGTTTTGAAACTACTCAAAGAAGATCAAGATATTAGATTTTTAATTTTAGCATCCGCGTCAAATAGCGAGGATCCAGGTCCGATAATTAAAGCCTTAACTAGCAAGAAAATTAAAGAATTATCTATTCCCATTGTTATAGTTCCAGGAAGTTTAGAGGAAAAAGATATTGATTTAATAGCTTAAGGGTTGCGTTATAAATAATAATTGCTAAAAATCACATATGATTAATGTTTTAAATACACCAAATCCTGAAACAAAAAAGCTTCATTTTGATTTTGATATATCAGATGGATCTAAAGAATTCACACCTGATGATTACGGGGGAGTTAAACTTGTAGAAGATTTATTCGATTTAAATAATCTTGAATTAATCTTCATAGACAGAAATTTTATATCAATAAAAAAAAAGAAAAAATTAGACTGGAATAGTATTCTACCGGATATTCTTAATGTTGTAAGGCAAAATGTAAATAAAGAGATGAAAAAATTCTTTTTTAAAAGCAAAGAGAATTTTAAAGATGATATTTCAATAAGAATACAACAAGTGTTAGATGAAAAAATAAGACCAGCAGTTGCAATGGACGGTGGTGATATTCAACTCAAAAATTACAAAAATGGTGTTGCAGAAGTTTTGTTGAAGGGAGCTTGTGCTGGATGTCCAAGTTCAACAATAACATTAAAGCATGGTGTAGAGAGAATGATAAAACACTATGTACCTGAAGTAAACTCAGTTGAGGCATTAAACTTTGATGAAAAATAATTTCACCCACTTAGAAAATTTAATTAATGTCGCTGAAGAAAATCAAGTTGAAGAGTATCTTTTTTATAGAGATAGAGGAAGAAATCTAACTGCAAAACAACTTGAGTTAATACTATTAAAAAGTGGTATTCAACCACCTGAAGATTTAACTCCAAAAATTTCAAAAAAAGAACTTAAAAAATTATATATAACAAACTTGTTACAGGCAGGAACAGTAGTTTCAACTGTCTTTGCTTTTGTATTATTACCAGGATTTATACAAACAAATACCTCACTGGTTAAATCTACTTATACAATTTCTAAAAATTCTATTGATCAAGGTAAAGAGGTTATCGAGGATATGGATAAAAGATTTTTTTCAGAAAAAGATACCAGAGGGTATAATACGCCTCCCGCTAGAAGCCTAATTGCTTTGTTTGAAGAATTAAAATATGATTTAAAAGAAATTAGAAACGGTAAGCCGGTTAAGCCAGTATTTTTTACGCAACTACCTAGGGGCATTAATGAGTTAGATAGCATAAGTCAAAGAAAGCAGGTTTTTATACAAGTAGTTCTACCATTAGTTTTATCGGAAAATGAAAAAATTTTATTGGTAAGAAAAAAAATCAAGTTTTTAGCTAACTCTAATTCTATTTCTACAGCTGATAAAAAGTGGTTAGATAAAAAATTTAAACAATATAGAGTAAAAAATAATAATATTAAAAACCTTTTAGAAAAAGTTGACATAATTCCGCCGTCTATAGCTATTGCTCAAGCAGCTTACGAGAGTGGCTGGGGTACATCTAGATTTGCATTAGAAGGAAACTCATTGTTTGGGCAGAGAACATGGGCATTAGGAACTGGGTTTGTTCCAAAAGAAAGATCTAACTCGGAAAAATTTGAAGTTACAAAATTCCAAATAATTAGAGCATCTGTAAAAGCATACAAAAAAAATCTTAATACTCACAAATCTTATGAACCATTTAGGGAATTAAGAGCAAAAATGAGAAAATCTAAAAATAACATAAATTCAATAGAGTTAGCTAATCACTTAACAACGTATTCAGAAATAGGTGAAAAATATGTGCTTTACTTAAAGCAGATAATTGAACATAATTCTTTAACTGATTTTGATAAGTCAACCCTTTTACCAACAAACAAACATAATCAGGCATAATATAAATGCCTGAAACATTTACCTTTATATTAGTAGAGGTAAGTAGGTCTGAAATAAAATTTACATCAAAAAAAAATTGTAAACTTGTATCTAAAACAAATAAATTTAAAAAATCTGAAAATATCTCAAATTTATTTAAATATTTTTTAGATTACTACAAATTAAATTTCTATAAAATTTCACATATTTTTTATAATATAAATATAGATAACAATATAATAAGGAGAAATTTGTTAACTTTTATTAAAACATTAAACTTGCTAAAAAAAGTAATTATTATTGAGATTCCTAAAAAGGACCTCAAAAAGTATAAAAATAAACTTAATAATAATTACAAAAGTATTTCAAATTTTTAATAAACATTATAGATTTTATATATGATTAAAAAATCTCTATCCCCATTCGCTGTTGATTTAGAGAAAAAATGTATAAAAAAAGGTTTGCGTTTAACAGAACAAAGAAAAGTTATCGTAAAACTGTTAGAAGAAACTGTAGCAGATACTAAATTTCACCCGGATGTATATCAATTACATCAAATGGCAATAAAAGTTGATAAAAAAATAAGTATTGCAACTGTGTATAGAACCGTAAAATTATTAGAGGAATACAACATTATTGATAGGCATGATTTTAAAGCTGGGAAATCTCGATACGAAGCAGTTACAGAAACTCATCATGATCATTTAATAGATGTAAATACAGGGGAAATAATAGAGTTTGTTGATGATGAAATAGAAAATCTTAAAAAGAAATTAGCATCAAAACTTGGTTACCAACTTGTTGATCATAGACTTGAACTATATTGCAAAAAGAAAAAAAGTTAACCTATGAAAAATTTTTATATAAAGACTTTTGGATGTCAAATGAATGAATACGACTCTGATAAAATATCTGACTTATTATGTTCACTTAAATACTCAAAGGTTCATTATCCAGAGGATGCAAATTATGTAGTATTTAATACTTGTCATATCAGAGAAAAAGCTAATCAGAAATTATATTCGGATATTGGCAAAATAAAAAAAGAATTAAAAAATAAAAAAAAAAAACCAGTTTTTATATTAGCAGGTTGTGTAGCTCAAGCTGAGTCCAGCATAGTTTTTGAAAAAAGTGATTTTGTTGACATAATTGTAGGTCCACAATCGTACCAAAATATACCCGAGTTAATAAGAGAGCACGAGATAAATAAAAAAAAAATAATTAATACCGACTTTGATGTAATAGAGAAATTTGATCGGATAAATGAAATAAAAGCTAAAAATTCTAAAGTTTCTAATTTTGTTACTATACAGGAGGGATGTGATAAATTTTGTAAATTTTGTGTAGTACCATATACACGTGGTCCAGAGTATTCTAGATCTTTAGATGAAATTGTTTCAGAAATTAAAATTTTGACAACTATAGGAGCAAAAGAAATTATACTACTTGGCCAAAATGTGAGTGCTTATAAAAAAAACAATTTTAATTTATCACATTTAATAACGGAAGTAGCTAAAATAAAAAAAATAGAAAGAATAAGGTTTACTACATCGCATCCATTAGATTTTAATGATCAACTTATTAAATTGTTCAAATATGAAGATAAACTAATGCCACAGTTACACTTGCCAGTTCAGTCAGGATCTAACAAAATTTTAAAATTAATGAATAGAAACTATACGAGAGAGGAATACATTAATTTAATTGATAAGCTAATTACAGCACAACCAAAACTAAAATTTTCTAGCGATTTTATAATTGGATATCCAGGTGAAAGTGAACAAGATTTTCAAGATACTTTAAATTTAATAAAGCGAGTGAATTTTATAAATTCCTACTCTTTTATTTATAGTGAAAGGCCTGGCACACCATCAGTTAATTATGAAAATTTACCAATCGGTATTACAAAAGAAAGACTGAGAATTACGCAGGATCTATTATCTAATATTCAAAACAAATGGAGTATTTCTCAACTAAACAAAGATCAGAAAGTATTATTTGAAAATCCAACTAAGGATAATCTTCAATTTTTTGGTAAAAATATTTATTCTCAACCGGTATTTGTAGAAAATAAAGGAATTAAAGAGGGTGATATTAAAAATATTCGAATAATTAACTATAATAAAAACACATTATTTGGTAATGTGATAAAATAAAAATTTGTCTACAAATTTCTTTCAAATATTAGAAAATGATAATGAGGGTACAAGCCTCTATATTAATGATAATAAAGCATTAAGAAAAGTTGCGGGTTTCCAAGACAATAATTTTAAAGCTTTAGAAAAAATTTCAAATGTTAAAATAAACTTAAGAGGTAATTTAATTACTTTAAAAGGCTCCTCAGAGAGAATTAAAAATGTAGTTAATACAATAGATAAACTATTACGCAAAACTGTAGAAAAAAATAATCTTGAGGAGGAGGACATTAAATCATTTTTTAAATTTGAAGAGGTTAAAGATAATTTAGATTGCGATATTTCAATAAAAACACCAAAAAAATCAGTTTTCGCGAGAACTGATAGTCAAAAAAAGTATGTAAATTTTTTAAATAAAAATAATATTATCATTTCACTTGGCCCAGCTGGAACTGGAAAAACATTCTTATCAGTAGCAGTTGCTGTTAATAAATTAGTAGGTGGACATGTAAAAAAAATTATTTTATCAAGACCAGCGGTTGAAGCAGGTGAAAACTTGGGTTTCTTACCTGGTGATATGAAAGAAAAAATTGATCCATACTTGATACCACTTTATGACTCTTTATATGAATTACTTGGATATGAAAAAATGCAAAAAAAAATTGAAGATGGGTCTATTGAAATAGCACCCTTAGCATTTATGAGAGGAAGAACATTAAAAGACTCGTTTGTAATTTTGGATGAGGCACAAAATGCAACAGACACACAAATAAAAATGTTTTTAACTCGATTAGGTAAAAACACTACTATGGTTGTAAACGGTGATCCCAGTCAAATCGATTTACCGGCAAGTAAATATTCTGGGTTATTAAAATCAGTTAACATTTTAGACAATATACAAGATATTAAAATTATAAGGTTCGAAGCATCTGATGTACAAAGACATCCATTAGTATCAAAAATTATAGACGCTTATAAAAAAAATCAATAATGTATAAAATAAATATATTAATAGATGATAAGACTAAATGGAAAAAAGGAGTGCCAAATTTAGAAAAATTTATAAAAAGAACGATAAAAAATTCATTAAACTCTATAAATATTTTTAAATTTAAAAATATTGAATTAACAGTTTTATTAACAAATACCAAAAAGATAAAAAAATTAAATTTGAAATATAGAAAAAAAAATAGAGACACAGATATATTGTCGTTCCCTTGGGAGGATAAAAAATTTTATAAAAGAAAAATTAATAAAAAAAATATTTATTTAGGAGATTTGGCTCTGTCGTATGATTATATAAGAAAGCAAGAAGAAAAATTTGAAGTATATTTAAAAAAAATCATGATACATGGATTTTTACATTTAGTAGGGTATGATCACGATAATAGAAAAAATTTTTTAAAAATGGAAGAAAAACAAAAAAAAATTTTGTCCTTATAAATGAAATCAAATAATTATCTAAAGAAAATATTAAAAAAGTTAAATCCATTTAAGCATGAACAAGATGTTAGGGAAAGTATTCAAGATGTAATAAAAAATAAGTCTATATATGTAAATAGCAATAAAACATTGTCTCTTAAAGAAAAAAATATCTTAGAAAATATTTTAAGTATAAATAAACTTAAAGTTATTGATGTTATGATACCAAGAGCATCAATCATATCTATATCTCAGGATTGTAAATTGGATCAAATTGTTAAAATAATAGAGCAAGAGGCGCACTCAAGAATTCCAGTATACAGAAAAGATCTAGATGATGTTTTGGGAATGGTCCACATAAAGGATGTCATAAAATTTTTCTCAAATAAAAACGAGAAATATGACATTAAAAAAATATTAAAGGAAGTTTTGTTTGTACCACCATCTATGCCAGTTTTAAATTTATTATTAAAAATGCAAGCTACTCAATTACATATGGCTTTAGTAATAGATGAACATGGTGGTACAGACGGATTAGTTACAATAGAGGATTTAGTTGAGGAAATAGTTGGTGAAATTCAAGATGAGCACGATGAGGAAGAAAATGAACAAATTCAAAAAATTAATGAAAACAAATTTATTGTAAATGCTAATATTACTTTGAATGACTTTCATAAAGATACTAACATAAGAATTTGTGATCAAAATAAAGAGAATATTGATACAGTTGGTGGTTTTGTATTTTCCTTGATCAATCGTGTACCATCCAATGGTGAAATAATTAGTTTTGATAATATAAAATTTCAAATTTTAGACTCTGATCCCAGAAAAATAAAGAAAATACAAATTATAAAAAATTAAAATGAGCAATTTGGATAAAATTGTCTTCTCTAAATTCATTTATATAATTTTTTTTGTTTTAGGATCATTGTTAACTTTCATTTTACCGCCTTATAATTATACCTTCATTGGATTTTTTGTATTTCCTTTATTATTATTTTTGTTAGAAAAAAATAAAATCAAAAATTATAAGTTTTTTTTTTTATCAGGTTTGTTATTTGGCTTTGGATATTTCTTATTTTCACTATATTGGATATCTTATTCACTAAATTTTGATGAAAACTTAACAATCCTTAAACCCGTAGCAATTATAGTGCTACCAATAATTTTATCAATATTTTATGGTCTGATTTTTTTATTATTCAAGAATTTTGTAGAAAAATCTTTTCACTCAGTTTTAGTTTTTTCTACAATTTTTGTATTAATTGAGTTTATAAGAGGAGTAATCTTCACAGGATTTCCTTGGAACTTAATTGTTTATACATTAAGCGATAAAATAGAGTTTATTCAATTTTTAAAATTTATTGGAACACATGGCTTAGAATTATTACTAATAATATTGTTTTGTATGCCTTACTTATTTGTATTTAACTCTAAATTAATAAACAAAATATCTATTGCTACTATCACTATTTCAACATTATTTATATTATATTTTGTTGGAAAAAATTTGTTAGATCAAAAAATTATAAAACAAAAATCAGAATTTGTTATTTTGCAACCAAACGAGAGTATACCTAATATTTATAATAGACCAATTATGCATTTCAATAATTTAATCGAAATGAGCAATCCAGAAAACTACAGTGAAGACACAATATTTGTATGGCCTGAAGGTTCAATATATTTAGAGGATTTCAATTCAAATATCAAAAATTTAAAAAAAATATTTTCTTCAAGATTTAGAGGTAATCAAAAAATTATCTTTGGTGTCACTAACACATATAATAAAAAAACTTACAACTCAATTATAGTTATTAATTCACAAGGAAAAATATTAAATAAATATAATAAAATAAATCTTGTTCCATTCGGTGAATACATTCCTTTGGAAAAATGGATAAAAAAAATGGGGTTTAAAAAGATTACTTTTGGCTATAATTCATTTACTAAGGGTAAATATAGAAATGTAATGAAAATTAATGATATTAAATTGTTACCAATTATTTGTTATGAAATGATTTATTCTGGAAGGATTAATATCGAAAAACAAAATTTCGATATTATTGTAAATTTATCTGAAGATGGTTGGTTCAATAAATCAATAGGAACACACCAGCATTTTTCCCATTCTATTTTTCGAGCAATTGAGGAAGGTAAACAAGTAGTTAGATCTACGAATCAAGGAATTACAGCTAGCATCTTGCCTAACGGATTAATCCATAAAGAAAATTCATTATTAAATAGAGGTAAAATACATACTAATGCGTATTTGTTAGAGAAAAGTACTCTGTTTAGCAAATATGGAAATTTAATATTTTCTTTACTAATTGTAATCCTTTTAGTAGTTCAGAATATTTTTAAGAGAATAATTAAGTGAAAAAAAATTATATTTTTACAAGTGAGTCAGTTTCAGAAGGTCACCCCGATAAATTATGTGACATTATTTCTGATGCAGTTTTAGATTTATATCTATCTAAATTTAATGAAAGTAGAGTAGCTTGTGAAACACTAGCAACCACAAATAAAGTTATTTTATCTGGCGAAATAAGAGGTCCAGAAATTAAATCTGATGAGATCGAAAAACTTGTGAGAAAAGAAATCAAGGATATAGGTTATAATCAAAAAGGTTTTGATTATAAAATTTTAGAATTTCATAATTACCTTCATGAACAGTCAGATGATATAGCTTTAGGCGTAGACTCATCAGATAATAAAGATGAGGGCGCAGGTGATCAAGGTATTATGTTTGGATATGCATGTAATGAAACACCTGAATTTATGCCAGCACCGATAATACTTTCACATAAAATTTTAGAAGCATTATCTAAAGAAAGAAAATCAAAATCAATAACAGGGCTTGGTCCAGACTCTAAAAGTCAAGTTTCAATCAATTATGTTAATGGTAAGCCAAATAATATTGACTCTATTGTTTTATCGACGCAACATGACGAAAATTTAGATCAAAATGACGTAAAAGAAATTGTTCAACCTATAGTAAAAAAAACTTTACCTAACAAATGGGATATCCCTTCCAATAAATTTTTTGTAAATCCAACCGGTAGATTTGTTATTGGTGGACCAGACGGAGACACAGGTTTAACTGGAAGAAAAATAATTGTAGATACTTATGGTGGTGCAGCTCCGCATGGTGGTGGTGCATTTTCTGGAAAAGACCCTACTAAAGTAGATAGATCGGCAGCTTATGTGGCAAGATATCTTGCAAAAAATTTAGTAGCATCTGGTCTTTCAGACAAATGTTTAATTCAATTATCTTATGCAATTGGGATTTCTCAGCCCATTTCTATATATGTAAATTTATTTCAAGAATCAGAAAATCTAGAAGAAAAAGTAATTTCTTCAATTAAAAAAAATATTGATCTTAGTCCTAGAGGTATAAGAAAACTTTTAAAGTTAAATAATCCGATATATAAAAAAACCGCAAGTTATGGTCATTTCGGTCGAAAAGAACTTAATGATGGATCGTTTTCTTGGGAAGCCCTAAACTTGAAAAGTTTATTTCAAAAAATATGATGGAAAAGATTTTTTTTGGTAGATCTAAGATCAGGAAAGTTTCCAAAATAAAAAAAAAAATTTTGAAATATTTCAAAAGAAATATTTAATTTCAAAATTAAAAAAACATAAATTAGTTTTAGAAATTGGTTTTGGAATGGGTGAGAATATAATAGAATTATCAAGGCGTAATAAAAATAAAAAAATAATAGGAATTGAGCCCTTAATAAACGGTCAGTACTTTTTGGCTGATTATTGTTTAAAACACAATATTAATAATATATTAATCTACCCTAAACCTGCTCAAATATTTTTTTCAACTTTTAAAAAATTTATTTTTGAAAGTATTTATATTTTGTTTCCAGATCCATGGCATAAAAAAAAACATCAAAAAAGGAGATTGCTAAATAAAGAATTCATAGAAAAAATTATATCAAAATCAAAAAAAATTTACTTTTTAACGGATAATTTTGATTATTTCTTATACGTCCTTAAAATAACAAAAAAACTATCAAAAAAAAAAATAATTTTATCATTTTCGAAGAAAAAATTTAAGATTGCAAAAACTAAGTATTTGAATCGTGCAAAAAAACTAAAGAATAAGCTTTATTTTTTAACGATTGATATAAATTAGGTTTTATAGTATTTTGAACTAGATTTAAATTTAATTTGAAATGGGCGGATGCCCATTTTTTTTTATGAAATAGAAATTATGTTAAATAACAGAATTGATAGTACTGAAATTATAAAGATTGCTGATGCTGTGGCAGATGAGAAATCTATTGACAAGAATTTAGTTTTAAATTCAATGGAGACAGCTATAGAGAAAGCAGCTAGAACTAGATATGGATCTGAGAATGAAATTTACGTTAAAATTGATCGAGAGACAGGAAAAATTGAGTTAGGAAGAAAACTTTTAATTGTTGAAAAAGTTGTCAATTCCCATTCTGAAATTGATCTTGACCAGGCAAAAAAAATCAATTCTGATCATAAATTAGGGGATATCATAGAAGAGGAATTGCCCCCTATAGACTTTGGAAGGATTGCAGCGCAAACTGCCAAACAAGTAATTTCAGTACAAATCAGGGATGCCGAGAGAGAAAGACAATTCAATGAGTTTAAAGATAAGGTTGGAGAAATATTAAGTGGTATTGTAAAAAGATCAGAGTATGGAAATATAATTGTAGATTTGCAAAAGTCTGAGGCAGTTATTAGAAGAGAGGAATTAATACCAAGAGAAAATATTAAGAATGGAGATCGTATAAAAGCCTATTGTTATGAAGTTAAAAGAGAGAATAAAGGACCACAAATATTTTTATCTAGAGCTCATCCGCAGTTTTTAGCAAGTTTGTTTAAACAAGAAGTTCCTGAAATTTATGAGGGCACGATTGTAATAAAGTCAGTAGCTAGAGATCCAGGGAGTAGAGCTAAAATATGTGTACAATCCAAAGATAGTTCAATTGATCCGGTTGGGGCATGTGTTGGTATGAGAGGTAGTAGGGTACAAACAATTGTTAATGAATTGCAAGGTGAAAAAATCGATATAATAAACTGGGTTGATGATAATTCAAAATTAGTAGTAAGCGCTTTATCTCCTGCCGAGGTTATGAAAGTAGCTATAGATGACAATAACTCAAGAATAGAAGTTGTTATTGACGAAAATAATTTAAGTAAAGCAATTGGTAGAAGAGGTCAAAATGTAAGACTTGCATCCAAATTATTAAATTATGAAATTGATATTCTAACAGACAAAGAAGAGTCAGAAAAAAGACAAACAGAGTTTAAAGACAATACTTCAAAATTCGTTAAAAATTTAGAAATAGATACTACCATGGCTCAATTATTAGTTTCAGAAGGCTTTAATTCAATTACTGATATTGATAATGCAAAAACAGATGATTTTCTTAGAATAGAAGGTTTTGATGAAGAAACAGCAAATGAATTAAAGAATAGGGCTAAAGAATATCTAGAAGAAGAAGCTAAAGAAATAGCAAATAAAGTCCAGGAGTTAGGTATTGAAGAAGATTTAGCGAATCATAAAGGTCTAACTTTGGGAATGTTACTTACACTGGGAGAGGAGAATATAAAAACCTTAAAAGATTTTGCAGAGTTATCTACCGATGAAATAATCGGTGGATATGATGAAATTAAAGGAAAAAGAGAGAAATTTGACGGTATTTTAGAAGAATTTAATTTACCAAAAAAAGATGCAGAGGATTTAATAATGAGAGCAAGAAAAAAAGTATTTAATATATGAAGATAAAGGTAGGAACTAATGAATTCAAAAGAAAAGAAAAAAAAATTAACCTTAAAAAACTTCAAGGGAACACCTAAACCAAAGACCAGTTCACAAGATTATAAAATTAATAAAGGTTATAAAAAATTTCAATCCCCGGGTAATAATTTTAAAAGTAGCATACCAAAAAAAAACATAAAATTAAATATAACTCCTCCACTTAATCAGGATGATAATCAAAAAAAAGTAAAAGAGTGGGCTAAAAAGAAAATACAAGAAGAACTATTCAGAGGAAAGAAAAAACCGTCATTGAAAAAAACTTTCGAGAACAAAAGAAAATTAACTATTGGACGTGCTTTATCAGACAATGATGGAGAGATAAGGCAAAGAAGTGAAGCTTCTGTAAAAAGGGCTAGAGACAAAATATTAAAAAAGAGTGACGACAATCTAGGTATTTCAAAAGTTAAAAGAGAAGTTGTTATTCCAGAAGTAATAACTATACAAGAATTAGCTAATAGGATGGCTGAAAGGGCAACATCTATTATTAAGTATTTATTGGAAAAGAAGATTAAAGTCACAATTAACCATACTATTGACGCTGATACAGCAGAATTTATAGTTAATGAATTTGGGCACAATCCAAAACGTGATAAAATTCCAGAGGATAGTCTTAAAGATATATTAAAAGACGATGATACTGAGAAAATTGAACCTAGGGCGCCTGTCGTTACTATAATGGGTCATGTGGACCATGGAAAAACATCATTACTTGATGCTTTAAGGAAAACAGACGTAGTTTCATCAGAAAGTGGAGGTATAACGCAGCATATTGGAGCTTATCAAATAGATGTTAAAGGAAAAGGGTTAATAACATTTATAGATACTCCCGGTCATGCTGCCTTTACCGAAATGAGAGCCCGAGGATCAAAAATTACAGATATAGTTGTTTTAGTTGTTGCTGCAAACGACGGAATAAAACCTCAAACTATTGAAGCAATAAAGCATGCAAAAGCTGCAAAAGTGCCAATAATAGTTGCAATAAATAAATGTGATCTACAAGGAATTGACAAAACCAAGGTAAAAAACCAACTCTTAGAGCATGAACTAATTGTTGAAGATTTAGGAGGTGAAGTTCTCTGTATTGAAATTTCTGCTCTCAAACAAACTAATCTTGATAAACTTAAAGAGGCGATATTATTGCAATCAGAAATTTTAGACTTGAAAACAAATTCGAAACAATCAGCCAAAGGTGTAGTGATAGAGTCTAGACTTGATAAAGGTAAAGGACCTGTATCAACTATATTAGTAACATCCGGTTCATTAAAAAAAGGTGACTTATTTGTTAGTGGAATTTCAAGTGGAAAAGTCAGGGCAATATATGACCATAATGGTAAAGATATACTAGAGGCAAAACCCTCATCACCGGTAGAAGTTATTGGATTAAATAAAGTTAACGAGGCAGGTGATGACTTTATAGTTTTAAAAGATGAAAACCAAATAAAAGAAATAATATTATATAGAGAAAATATTCAAAAAAATAAAAAAGTTGTCCAATCTTCCAATAAAGATAATATTTTTGGGAATAAAGAAAAAGATGAAAAGTTTAATATTATTCTAAAAGCCGATGTACATGGATCTTTAGAAGCATTAACAAATTCAATTTCGAAAATAGAAATTAAGGGGGTTAAACCCAAGTTAATATTAAGTGCTGTTGGCCCAATTACAGAAACAGATATTACTTTAGCAAAGGCTTCTAATGCTACATTGATTGGTTTTAATATTAGGCCTAATAAAGAAGCAAAAGATCTTTCAAATAACTATAAAATAAAAATTAATTATTTTAATATAATATATGAAGCTTTAGATTTTGTGAAAAAATCTACTGAGGGTTTATTTGAGCCAGATATTAAAGAAGAAAGTCAAGGCATGTGTGAAGTGCTTGAGGTGTTTAAAATTTCAAAAATTGGTCAAATAGCTGGGGTAAAAGTGAAGGAAGGTGAAGTAAGAAATAATTCTGATATAAGGTTAATTAGAGACGGTAAAACAGTCTATACTGGTAAAGTAAAAAGTTTATTTAGGGAAAAAAATGAAGCAAAAGAAGTTAAGGCTGGATTAGAATGCGGTATAGGACTAAAAGATTTTAATGATATTAAAAAAAGTGATATTTTAGAAATATTTAAAAACGTAAAAATACAAACTTAGTAACATGTCTCAAAAACTTCATGATCAGCCTTTTTCGCAGAGACAACTTAAAGCAGGTGAAACTTTAAAAAAAATAATAGCTAAAATCTTTATAAATGAGTTAATTATTTTTCCAACTATTGACTCAAAATTGATTACAGTTACGGAAGCTAGAATATCACCAGACTTTAAACATGCTAAAATATTTTTTATACCACTTATCGGACAAAGAAGTGAAGAATTTTTAGAAATATTAAATAATTTTTCAAAAGAAATTAAATTTAAAGCATCAAAAAAATGGACAGCAAAATTTATGCCTAATTTAAAGTTTGTTTTAGATGAGTCTTTTGATTATGCTGAAAAAATTGAAAGAATTATTAAAAAAAATAAAGAGTGAAAAATTTATGAATGGTTGGTTAATGCTAAATAAACCAAAAGGATTTACATCCAATTATTGTCTAAATGTTTTAAAAAAAAAATTTAACTTAAAAAAGACTGGATACGCCGGAACTTTAGATCCATTAGCAACGGGTTTATTACCAATTGCTGTTGGTGAAAGTACAAAATCAATAAAATATTTTGAAAATTTAAATAAAACATATTTATTTCAAGTAAAGTGGGGCGCAGAAACTACAACCATAGATCAAGAGGGCGATATTATTAAAAAGAATGATATAATTCCTAAAAAAAAGTCAATTTTGTCAATATTAAATAAATTTAAAGGCAAAATTTTACAAACCCCTCCAATTTACTCAGCTGTAAAAATAAATGGAAGTAGAGCATATGACTTAGCTCGAAAGGGGTTAAAATTTAACATCCAACCTAAGGAGATATTTGTTAATAATATAAGATTGATTAAACATGATATTATTCGAAAAAAATCTGTTTTTATAATAAAATGTAAAACTGGTTGTTACGTAAGGTCTATAGTGAAAGATTTGGCTAAACTGTTAAATGCATCAGCTTATTGTACCCAAATAGATAGACGCAGAATTGGAATTTTTACTCAAAAAAGGTCCTTAAAACTAGATTTTTTCATGAATATTAAAAAAAAAGAAGAATTAAAAAAATTCATACTTGATATTCCTGAGGTTTTGTATCATATACCCAAAATTAAATTAGACGATAAAAGATTAAAGCTTATTAAAAACGGAATGAAAGTAAGCATGTACGAAGAAATAGGATGTTCGAACTTTGATAATTACATAATTACATCTTCTAAACACATATTAGCATTAGGTACTGTTAAAGCTGGTTATTTTTATCCAAAGAGAATACTTAAAGTGTAAATGAAAAAGACCATAAATAAAAATAAATTAATAGAAAAAGTTAAAATTCACGCAAACGATGTGGGCTCGTCACAGGTACAGATTAGCATTTTAACTGAAAGAATAAAATATTTAACTACTCATTTTTCTAAAAATAAAAAAGATAAGCATTCTAATACAGGATTAAATAAACTTATTATAAAGAGAAAAAAATTGCTTGATTATTTAAACAGGACAAAACCTGATGCTTACCAAAAATTAATTAAGCAATTAGATTTGAGAAAATAAATCATGTTTAAAAGAATTAAAAAAGAGATTACCTGGGGAGGAAAAAAATTATCTTTAGAAACAGGCCAAATAGCTAGACAAGCAAATGGATCAATTATTCTTAGATCTGGAGATACTATTATACTAGCAACAGCTGTAGCAGCTAAAAAAGTAAATCCTGAAACTGATTTTTTTCCTTTAACTGTTAACTATCAAGAGAAGTATTATTCTGCTGGTAAAATACCAGGTGGATACTTTAAGAGAGAAGCAAGGCCAACAGAAAATGAAACTTTGATATCTAGACTTATAGATAGGCCAATAAGACCATTATTTCCAAACTCATTTAGAAATGAAACACAAGTTTTGGCAACTGTATTATCATATGATAAAGAGAACGATCCAGAGATTTTAGCTGTTATAGCAAGTTCGGCAGCTCTAAGCATATCTGGTTTACCATTTATGGGTCCAGTAGCTGCTGCAAAAGTAGGTTTAGTTGATGGTAAATTTGTTCTTAATCCAAATAAAGATGAAATTAAAAATTCATCTTTGGAATTGGTTGTAGCTGGAACCAAAGATGCTGTACTTATGGTAGAGTCTGAAGCTTCTAGCCTAAGTGAAAAACAAATGTTAAATGCAGTAAAATATGGTCACGATAGCTTTAAAGATGTAATTAAAATGATTACCGATTTACAAACAGAAGTCAAAAAGGAAAAAATTGAAATTGAATATAAAAATTTAAATGAGTTAAAAAAAGAAATTTCAAATTTAGTTGATAAAAAACTTAAGATAGCATTTTCTGAAAAAGAAAAAAAGAAAAGGTCGTTACTAATAAATGAATGTAAGGAGTTACTTGAGAAAGAATATGAAAATAATGATAATTATACAACTGTTGAAGTAATGGATCAATTTAAATCAATAGAAAAAGATATAGTTAGAACAAATATTTTAAAAAATAAAATAAGAATAGATGGAAGAAAATTAGATGATGTAAGAGATATAAGTTGCGAAGTAGGGATATTGCCAAGAGTTCATGGTTCTGCTTTGTTCACGCGCGGGGAAACACAAGCCCTTGTCACAACCACATTATCAACAGCAGAAGATGAACAAAAAATTGAAAGTTTAGACGGTATGATGAAATCAAGATTCATGTTACATTATAATTTTCCACCATTCTCAGTCGGTGAAGTAGGTCGTATTGGTACTGGTAGAAGAGAAATCGGGCATGGCAAACTAGCTTGGAGAGCTATTAATACATCATTGCCAAGCAAAGATTCATTTCCTTACACAATTCGAGTAGTTTCAGAAATTACAGAATCAAACGGTTCATCATCGATGGCTACTGTTTGTGGAGCATCAATGTCATTGATGCATGCAGGTGTTCCATTACCACAGCCTATTGCAGGTATAGCGATGGGTTTAATTAAAGAGGGAGAAAACTACTCTGTATTGAGTGATATTTTGGGTGATGAAGATCATTTAGGAGATATGGATTTTAAAGTCGCAGGAACAACTGAAGGAATAACATCTCTACAAATGGATATTAAAATCACAGGCATTACCTTTGAAATAATGGAAAAAGCACTCCATCAGGCAAAGGAAGGAAGATTAAAAATTCTCAAATCAATGTCAAAAGCAATTAGTAAATCAAATACTGAATTATCAAAATACACACCTAAAATGGAAAAAATTCAAGTCGACAAGAAAGAAATCGCTGCAATTATTGGTAAAGGAGGAGCAACAATAAGGGAAATTGTAGAAAAATCTGGAGCTAAGGTGGATATTAATGATGATGGAATTGTAACAGTATCTGCTCCAGATGAAGAGACAAGAAGTAAAGCTATTAAAATGGTTAACGAAATAATTGAAAAACCAGAAGTTGGGAAGATTTATAAAGGAAAAATTGTAAAAATCATGGACTTTGGTGCTTTTGTAAATTTTCTTGGAAAACAAGATGGACTTGTTCACATTTCTCAATTAGCGGAGAAAAGAGTTGAGAAAGTGACAGATGTTGTCAAAGAGGGTGATGAAGTTAGTGTAAAAGTTATAGGCTTTGACCGAGGGAAAGTTAAACTGTCTATGAAAAATGCAAACTAATTATGATCAAGAAACTTTATAGAGTTATACTCAGACCATTTTTTTTTTTATAAATGGTAAAATTAGTTTAGCTGATACAAAAATATCTTCTAAAATATTTACAGAGAAAAAAATCGTATTTGGTAACAAATTTTTTAGCATATTTAATTTAAAAAAATCAAAAGTCTACGTGGATACCTCGGAGGAGAAATATTTTTATATCTACAATAATAAAATTATTAAAAAGATTTCAATTGATGTTAAAAATTTAAATTCAGACTCTAATATATTTAAATATGGAATTTTAAAGTTTTGTAAACATTTTGATGGTGAAGTTTTTTCAATAATATCGGGAAGAGATGCAAAAAATAATTATTATCATTGGATAATAGATGTTTTGCCAAGATTAATTATACTTGAAAAGCAACTTAAAAACAAAAAAAATATTAATCTTTTGGTTCCTGCATATAACAAACCTTATCACATAAGTTCATTAAAACCTTTTTTTAAAAATTGTGTAAATTATATAAGCTTGAATAAGAATAAATTTATGTCTTTTAATGAAATTATCCTTACGTCTAACAACAATAATTATATTTTTTTAAATAAAGTTTTACTATTTAAACTTAAAAATAAATTCATAAAGTATATTAAAAAAAATAAAATTAGTAGTAGCTTTAAACCATCAAAAATTTATATAAGTAGAGAAGATAGTAATATTTTTAAGAACAGATCAATTTTAAATGAAAAAGTAATAAAAAAAGAACTAAAAAACAGGGGTTTTAAAATAATACAATTATCAAAACTGAATTTCTTTAAGCAGATACTTTTGTTTCAAAATGCAAAAATTATTATAGGAATGCATGGAGCTGGTTTAACTAATATATTATTTTGTAATAAAAAAACACGTATAGTAGAAATAACTCATAAAGACTGGCCAAATATGTACTTAAAATTAGCAAGAAAACTAGGTCTTTCTTATGAAAGAATATTTGGAAAAAAGGAGAGTGTTAATTCAAACAGAATTGAAATTTTAATCAAAAACTTTAATAAATATATCTAAACTATGTTTTTTGGATCAGGCATTCCAACTTTGTTATATCCTGCATCTACATAATGAATTTCTCCTGTAACTCCTGCAGCTAAGTCACTAAGGAGATACAAAGCTGAATTTCCTATATCTTCAATATTAACATTGCGTTTAAGTAAAGAATGATCTTCATTCCATTTATATAAAAATTTTGCATCACCAATTGCTGATGCTGCTAACGTTTTTATTGGGCCAGCACTTATTGCATTTACTCTAAGTCCCCTCCTACCAAGATCTCTTGCCAAATATTTGGTGCTTGTTTCTAATGCGGATTTACATACTCCCATGACATTATAGTTTGGAATAATTTTTGATGATTCATACGTCAGTGTTAATAAACTTCCACCCTTATTCAATAATGGAGCTGAATGCCTTGCAACTTCCGTAAAAGAGAAACACGAGATTAACATACTATTAAGAAAGTTTTTTCTTGATGTAGATAAATACTCGCCGCTTAGTTCTGATTTATCTGAGAAAGCAACAGAATGAACTACAAAATCTATATTACCCCAATTTTTTTTAATATTGGAAAATGTATCCTCAATTTGCTTTTCTTCTTCAACATTGCAATCTAATGTTATTTTAGAACCTAGAGACTGAGCTAATGGTATAACTCTTTTTTTTAATGCATCACCAACATAGGTAAAAGCTAAATCTGCTCCTGCCTCTGATAGTTTTTTTGAAATACCCCAAGCTATAGACCTTTCATTAGCAACACCCATTATAAGACCCTTTTTTCCATGAAGTAAAGTCATCAAATTTTCTCAAAAACTAAGGTTGCATTTGTACCACCAAAACCAAAACTATTTGACATAACGGATGTTAAATTGGTTTTCTCAACTGTCTGAATAATTGGAAAATTTTTAGCAATATCATCCATATCTTTAATATTTATGGAAGCTGAAATAAAATTATTCTCCATCATAATTAAACAATAAATAGCCTCATGGACAGAGGTTGCTCCTAAAGAATGACCTGATAAAGATTTGGTAGAACTAATTTTTGGAATATTATTCTTAAATACTTCACCAACTGCTTTTAATTCAGTTATATCACCTACAGGTGTTGAAGTTCCATGTGTATTCAAATAATCAACTTTATTTCTTGTGGTGCTTAAAGCCATATTCATACATCTAACAGCTCCTTCACCCGATGGCGCAACCATATCATAACCGTCTGATGTAGCTCCATAACCAGTTAATTCAGCATAAATCTTTGCTCCTCTCGCTTTGGCGTATTCCAGCTCTTCAAGCACGAGAACTCCACCTCCACCAGAAATAACAAAACCATCCCTTGTTTTATCATAAGGTCTTGATGCACTTTCTGGTTTATCATTATATTTTGAAGATAAGGCGGTCATTGCATCAAACATTGCTGTCATCGCATAATGTACTTCATCACTTCCTCCTGCAAATATTATTTTCTGCTTACCTGATTGAATAATTTCCATCGCATTTCCGATACAATGTCCACTTGTTGCGCAGGCTGAACTTATTGTGTAGTTTATACCCTTGATTTTAAAAGGTGTCGCTAAAGTAGCTGATGCAGTACTAGCCATTGTTCTTGGAACTATAAAAGGACCCATTTTCTTTGGGTTTTTTTCTCTTGTTTTGTCTGCTGCTAAAATGACATTCTCTATAGATGGACCACCAGAACCCATAATCATACCTGTATTGATGTTACTTACTTGATCAGATGACAGACCTGAGTCTTTAATAGCTTCACTCATTGCAATGTAATTGTAGGCTGATCCAGCACCCATAAAGCGAATTACTTTTCTATCTATATGTTCTTCTAATTTTATTTTTGGCTTACCGTGTATATGACTTTTTAAATTATATTTTTTATATTCTTCGCAAGAAGAAATTCCAGATTTAGAATTTAGTAAAGCATCTAACACCTCTTTTTTATTATTTCCTAAACATGAAACAATACCGATACCTGTTATTACTACTCTTTTCATATGCCAGATTTAAACAACCCTACTTTTAGATTTTTTGTATTATAAATTTCTTTTCCATCTGTTAAAAGTATTCCATCTGCTAGTCCAACACAAGTATCTCCTTTTTTAATTATCCTTTTAATTTGTATTATATAATTAACAAATTTAGCATTTTGTAGAACCTCTCCTACGAATTTAACCTCTGCGCATCCTAATGCTCTCCCTTTTCCAGGATTTCCTGACCAGGCAAGAAAAAAACCAACAAGTTGCCACATAGCATCTAAACCAAGGCAACCAGGCATTACCGGATCGGTTTTAAAATGACAATCAAAAAACCACAAATTATTTTTTATTTCAAGTTCGGCCTCAATATATCCTTTTTTATAATTTCCACCATTATCATTGATTTCAGTTATTTTATCAAACATTAACATTGGTGGTGAGGGAAGTCTAGCGTTACCATTTCCGAATAACTTACCTTCGCCACAAGAAATCAAATCTTCATAATTATATTTATTTTTTTTTATCATTTAAAAAAATAATCCTTATACTTTAATTAATTATATTCATAGACATATTTTCTAAAAATCACCCCAAAGATTTGATTTTTTAATCCAACCATGAATTTTGTCATTTTTAACCAAACACCATTTATTTTTACATTTTTGTATAACAAAAGATATATTTTGACCGAGTTTATATTTTGGTTTTGAATATATGGTTGCTTTACTAAAAATTAATACATTCTCACGTTTTGTAATTACTGTTTTTTTATTAGATAGTTGAGAAATATGTATCCATCCAGTATCATTATCAAAGTCCCTAATTTTTCTCCAATTATAGTGTTTATCAATAATTTTTACAGGATAATACTTACTTTTGTAATACCATTTTATAGGGTATGTAATATCAGGTCCAAGTCTTACGTTAGTTTTTTTATTTTTTAAGCTTTTCATTTCTCCAAAGGATGGGTTAATCGTGATAAATGAAAAAATTAGTATTAAAAATAAAGTATTTTTTTTTTTAATCATTATTCTTGCACTTCGATCTTTTAATAATTTTAGCTTTGCGGAATGATAAACTTTCAAAATTAATAATTAAAATATGGTCTAAAAGAGAGGATTCTATTTTAGTAATTACTTTTATTATCTCATTAGCAATTAAAGTACCTACAACACCTGTTACTGTCCCTAGAATACCTTCATCCTGACATCTAGCAGTAACTTTTGGGACTTCTGGCATGAAACATCTTAAACACGGCCCATTTTTTTTAAAATTAAAGTGGAAAATATGCCCCTCTAGTTGACTAACAGCACCAATAAATAAATTTTTTTTTTGTTTTTTACACTCGTCATTTATTAATAATTTTGTTTCAAAATTATCTGTGCCATCAATTACATAATCGTAATTTTTAATGATAGATTTAATATTTTTCTTATTTATTTTTTTGTTAATTGTATTAATCTTTATATTTTTATCGTAAAGTTTTAATTTCTTCTCAATAACTTTTGTTTTTAATTTGTTTATATCTTGTAAATTGAAAAATATTTGTCTATGTAAATTGGATATTGACACCTTGTCATAATCTACAATTCCTATTGAAGAGATGCCAGATCTAATAATGTAAGTTAAAAATGGAGTTCCTATGCCTCCTAAGCCAATTATAATAATCTTTGAATTAGAAATTTTTTTTTGTCCTTCAACACTAATTTTTCGCAAATTCATTTGAGGTAGATATTTAAGTATATAATCTTTAGAAAACTTCTTAATTAATTTTTTTGACATCATCAAAATTAAAATTTCTTAGAATTCGATTTACTAGATTGGCCGCAATTTCTGACTTTTCTTGGGTAGGTAATTTCTCAATGTGACTTTTGTTATATATAATTGTAACAGCATTTTTCCTAGAGTTAAATCCAATTTCATTGTTACTAATATCGTTTGCAACTATCCAGTCACATCTTTTGTCATTAAGCTTTTTTTTTGCATTAATTATTAAATTTTCAGTCTCTGCAGCAAATCCTATTACTAATTTAGGACGGTTGTAATTTAAATTAGAAACATAACTTAAAATATCCGGATTACTCTCAAGCTCGAAAGTATCTTTTAGATTATCTTTTTTTAATTTTCTAAATTTTTTTTTGAATTTAAAATCTGATACTGCTGCGCAACATATCATTACATCGCAAGGTAAAGAATTTTTTACGGCATCAAACATTTCTTGTGTAGAAGTTACATTTTCAGTAAGAATTTGACTCTCAGGGTTAATATTGCTTGGTCCAATAATCAACTTTGTATTTATGCCGGCGTGCACCATTTTTTTAGCAATCTCATATCCTTGTAATCCAGATGATTCATTTGAAAGATATCTAACTGGGTCAAGATATTCTCTTGTTGGGCCTGCGGTTACGACAGCTTTTAAGTTTAAAATTTTCTTGCATAAAAAGTTTTTAATAGCTAATTCAATTTCGCTTAACTTTGACATTTTACCTAAACCAATCTCACCGCAGGCTAATTCACCATAATCCGGACCTAGAAAGTAGTATCCATTATTTGTTAATTTTTTAACATTTTCTTGATTAATTTTGTTTTCCCACATTTTAGTATTCATGCCCGGGACAATAAATATTTTTTTATTTGAGGCGAGTACCACAGTATTAATTAAATTCTTTGCTGATCCTTGTGCCAACTCAGATATAACATTTGCGGTTGCCGGACAAATTAAAATCAGATCTGACCATCTAGACAACGCGATATGATCCATTTCAATTTCATCATTTAATGAGAATTTATTATTATAAATTCTATTTTTTGATAAAGTGGCTAGAGATAAAGGTGTTACGAAATTCTTTGCATTTTCAGTCAAAATAATTTTAAATTCAACACCTTGCTTTTTTAAACTACTTATTAAATCTAGATTTTTGTATGCAGATATTCCACCTGAAATAATTAATAAAATTTTTTTATTTTTTAAACTCATGTTTTAATTCAATACCACCAGCAACAAAATTACAACTGATAAAAAGGATATAATTACCTTATATTTTTGATGTCTTAACTTAAGTTTTTCTATTTTTATACTTTTATTAATTTCAGAGTTAGCAGTACTTGCTCCACATGCTAAAAGTTCCAATGCTTGAGATGCTTTATCCATAAGTTTAGGTAATTCTGGTAATCTATCAATGACCTGACTTGTTGTATTAATAGCTTCTGATAATTTCGCTTTTGGGCTAATTTCATCTCTGAGCCATTTCTCCAAAACCGGTCTAGAAATTTGCCAAATATTCGCATTTTCGTCTAGTGATCTTGCAACACCTTCGACAACAACCATAGTTTTTTGTAGCAATAATAATTGAGGCTGAGTTGTCATATTGAATTTTTCAGTAATCTCAAAAAGTTGAGCTAATAGCTTTCCTGCCGATATATTTTTAATTTTTTGTCCAAAAATTGGTTCACCTATTGAGCGCAATGCTTGTGAAAATGCTTCTTTAGACTCATTTGCCGGTACAAGGCCAGCCCTAAAATGTACATCAGCAACTTTTTCGTAATCTCTTTCTATAAATCCGTACAAAATTTCTGCTAAATATTTTTTATTTGCTTTATCGAGCCTTCCCATTATGCCAAAATCTACTGGTATAATTTTTCCCTTATTGTTTACAAATAAATTACCTTGATGCATGTCACCATGGAAAAATCCATCGCGCACTGCTTGTAATAAAAAACTTTGAATAACATCGGTTGCTAATTCTTTTTTATCAATTTTAGTTTTACCTATTTCTTCTAGATTTTTTATAGGAATTCCATTTACTTTTTCTGAAGAAAGTACTCTTTTAGATGTAAAATCCCAAAATACTTTTGGAACTTCAAAGTTTTTATCCTCTTTAGTGTTTATTTTTAATTCATTTGCAGCCGCAGCTTCAAAACGTAAATCCATTTCAATGGCTGTTATTTCTTTCAAAAGATGAACTACATCAACTAGTTTAAGTCTTTGAGTTTTAGGAGCTAAATTTTCAACTATTGAAGCAAAAAGCATTAAAGCTTCTAGTTCCTCATTAAATATCTTTTCAATATTTGGTCTTAGAACTTTAATAGCGATTTCTATTTGTTTATTATCATGATTTATCTTAGCAAAATGAACTTGAGCAATAGATGCTGCCGCAATAGGAGGTGAAAATTCTGTAATTTTCCCAAAAAACTCATTTCCTAATTCTTTTTTTATCGACTCTTTAGCCAAATGTGTATCAAACGGGGGTAAAGTATCCTGTAATTTTTGCAATTCTTTTGCGAAACTTTCTCCAACAATATCAGGTCGTGTACCTAAAAATTGACCCAATTTAATAAAAGTCGGACCTAATTCTTTAAATGCAGATGAGAGTCTTTCACTAACAGGAACATTATGGCTGTATTTAGGTTTAGAAAATGACACACCAAATAATTTGATTAATAATTTTAATAAGATTGGAGGTTTATAAATTTTCTCAAAAAATTCTATCGTATTTGACTTAGATAATACTCTTCCTATTTTAAATAATATAAATAAATTTCTAATCATCTAGTTTCCATGCGTAATGAATGGTTACAATTCCTGAAAATAAATCTTCTAAATAAATATTTTTAAAGCGATTATCTGTTAGTTTTTGTTGAATTTCAATCTGTGAATAAAAATCTAGAATACTTTTCCTTAAATATTTATATGGTTTTTCATCACCACTAAATATTTTACCAAGCTTAGGTAAAAATTTAATATAAAAATTATAAATTTCTCTTAAGATCGGCTTTTCAACTTTGTAGAACTCCATACAACAAAACTGTCCACCAATCTTCAAAACTCTAAAAGCTTCAGAAAGGCTTTTATCAATATTAGTAAAATTTCTTAATCCAAAACTTATAATATACTTATCAATTGAATTTGATTCTATAGACAAATTTTCAGCAAAATTATTTATAGAAACAACGTTTTGGTAATTTCTAAAAAAAATTTTGTTCTTATTTAGCATTTCTTGATTGGGATCAACTCTAAATATTTTCTGATTATTATTATTTTTTAAAATTATTTTTGATAAATCACCTGTACCAGAAGCCATATCTATTATTGAGTCATTATTTTTGATATTGAGATTATTGATCATTTGCTTTTTCCATAATCTATGTGACCCCAAAGACATTAGGTCGTTCATTAAATCGTAATTATCAGAAGCTTTATTAAAAACTTCTTGCACTATCTTTTTTTTATTTTTATTTTGATGAATGTTATTCATATTTAAAACATCTATTATATTATATGCCTGAGTTACCTGAAGTTGAAATCACTGTTAGAAGTATCAAGAAATACCTATTAAATCAAAAAATTAAGCGTGTGGCAATATACAATCCCAAACTAAGATACAGAATACCCAAAAATTTTAGCAAATTTCTTAAAAATAAAAAAATTAAAAGTGTTACTAGAAAGTCAAAATTCATTATTTTTGAAATTGATAATGATTCAGCAATTATTTCACATTTAGGTATGACAGGTAGATATATTATTGTTAAAACAAAATTTAGTCTAGATGCTAGTTTTTATAATAAAAAAGAAATTATCAAAAAACACAATCATTTGGAAATTTTTTTTAAAAAACATTCAATTATATATAATGACATAAGAAAGTTCGGTTTTTTCAAAATTTGTAAAAATAATTATAAAAAGTCATTCCATATAAATAATCTTGGTCCTGATGTTATTAGTAAACAATTTAATACTAAATATTTTATAAGTTTTGTGTCTGGTAGAAATCTAAGCATAAAAAATCTTTTAATGAATCAAAAGTTTGTTGCCGGCCTAGGCAACATTTATGTAAATGAAATTTTGTACAGTGCTAAAATCAATCCAAATAAAAAATCAAAAAACTTAACATATGACGAAATTAAAAAAATAATATTTTATGCAACTAAAATAATACGAGCTGCAATAAAATATGGGGGCTCTACAATTTTGAATTATCACAACTCTGAGGGGAAGACTGGATCATATCAAGACAAATTTAAAGTTTACAACCGTGAAGGCAAAAATTGTTGCACTCCAGGTTGTAAAAAAAAAATAATTAAAAAATTAAAAAACGGAAGATCTCAGTTTTACTGTCCAGAATGTCAAGAAATATAATAAAGTTGACCTTGATTTAAAAGAAACATATATACTCTGCACTTCAATGGCAAACTTAAAATCTGCGAAAAAAAAGACTAAAGTTATTAAAAGAAAAACATCGATAAATCGCATAAGAGCTGGAAAATACAAAAGTTCAATAGCAGAAATTGAAAAAGCTATAAAAAACAAAGATTTAAATAAGGCTAAAAAACTATTTGATAAATTTCAATCTACTCTTATGAAAACATCAAAAAGTGGTTCCATAAAAAGAAAAACAGCTTCTAGAAAAATTTCTAGAATTTCAAAAAAAATTTTTAGCAAAAAAAATTAATCTTCTAGTTGAACAATTTAAAGTTGTTGTTTCACTTAATAGGCGACAATTTTCTTTTTTCTATATTATTATTTTTTTCTGTTGTAGTTTACGAAAAAAAAAAATGACTAACACGCAAGCCCTTAAAATTTCAGATGATATAAAAAAAAATTGGAATTTTGTTCAATTAAAATTAAAAGAAATATACGGTATTGATGTTTTTAGAAGTTGGATTGAAAACGTTGAAGCAAAAGGAATAGAACAAAGCTCATTAATTTTATCTGTTAAAACAAGATTTGTAAGAGACTGGATTGTTTCTCACTATGCTGATAAAATATTAGATCATTATCAAAAATTGGATAACTCAGTATCAAGAATACAATTTGAAATTAATGAAGTTTTTAATTCTGGTAAAATTTCAAATGTATTAAATTTTAATTCTGACTCAAAAATTATTGATATAAAAGATTCTAACTACGGAATAAATAGAATTGATCCAAGGCTTAATTTTCAGACGTTTGTAACAGGGGAGTCAAATCAATTAGCTTTTTCAGCAGCAAAAAGAATATGTGATAATCTTGGACATTATAATCCACTATATATTTACGGATCAGTCGGACTTGGAAAAACACATATTCTGAACGCTATTGGAAATCATTTAAAGCAAGTACAAAAAAAAATAATTTATCTCTCTGCTGAAAGATTCATGTATCAATTCGTAAAATCTATAAAAAATAAAGATACGCATAAATTTAAGGATATTTTTAGAAATGCGGACGTTCTTATATTAGATGATATACAATTTATAAGTGGTAAGGAAGTAACGCAGGAAGAGTTTTTTTATACTTTTAACAGTTTAATTGAAAATCAGTCTCAAGTTGTAGTATCGTGTGATAGATCACCAAATGATCTTGATCGCATTCAAGACCGTATCAAATCAAGATTATCAGGAGGATTGGTAGTAGACATACAACAACCAGATATATCATTACGTCTTGATATTTTAAAGAATCGTTGCTCATTAGAAAAAAACCAGTTTGGAAGCGATATTTTAATCAACGATGAAATTTTATCTTTTATTGCTAATGAGTTTAAATCAAGCATAAGAGATATGCTCGGCGTACTAAATAGGATCATTGCATCATCAAGAATAAAAAATAGAAATCCATCTTTGGGAGATGTAAAATCACTACTTAAAGATATATTTAATAATATGAATGCTATTATAACTATTGAGGATATTCAAAAAATAGTTGTTAATTATTATGATATATCAACTACTGATTTCCTATCTGCAAGACGTTCAAGACACATTGCTAGACCTAGACAAATTGCGATGTATTTATCAAAAAAATTGACAACAAAATCATTACCTGAAATTGGAAGAAAATTTACAGGAAGAGATCACACTACAGTTATACATGCAATTAAAAAAATTGAGGATTTAATGCAAAAGGATAAGAAGTTTGAGGTAGAAGTTCAAGAAATAAGCAATCGTATTCTTAAAAAATGATATGGATTTTCAAGTTGATAGAGATGTATTACTTCAGTCGTTAACACATATTCAGGGTGTAGTTGAAAAGAAAAATACTTTGCCAATATTAGCTAATGTATTAATTCAAGCCAATGAAGAGGGCCTGTTAATTACAGCTACTGACATGGACATGATAATTAGTGAGAAGATCAATGCAAATGTGTCTACAAATGGCTCAACAACTACAGGCTCGCAAGCACTATTTGATATAGTAAGAAAATTACCATCTAATTCTAAAATTCACTTTGCATTGTTAGATCAAAAAAAATTAAAGTTGGTTTCTGGTATGTCTGACTATGAATTAACTTGTTTATCAGCTGACGAATTTCCTATATTGGAGGATAATCTAGACAATGAAAGCATAACTATTGATGCAACAAGTTTTCTAAAGTTATTAAATAAAACTAAATTTGCAATATCAAATGATGAAACGAGACATTATCTAAATGGTATTTTTATAGGCAAAGATGAAGGAAACAAAAATTTGATAGCTGTCGCAACTGATGGTCATAGACTAAGCAAAACATCTATTAATGTTGATGATAACAAGAATTTTCATCCAGTAATTTTACCTAAAAAAGCAATTTTTGAATTACTTAGTATTCTTAATGATCAAAAAGATGATATCAAAGTTATTTCAACTAAATCTAAAATAAAATTTTTAATAAAAAATATCTCGTTAATATCGAAAGTTATAGATGGTAAATTTCCAGATTATAGTAAAGTAATTCCTAGTGATGAGAGAATAGAAATCAAAGCTGATACTGCAAAATTTTCTACTGCTTTAGATCGATTAAGAGCATTATCATCAGATAGAAAAGGAGTTATAAAGATAAAAATAGAACGAAATAATTTATTATTTACAATAAAGGATATTACCCATGGAGGAGGGCTAGAAAAAATAGATACAAGTTATAGTGGACCGAACTTAGAAATTGGATTTAATTCTAACTATTTAATAGATGTGGCTAACGTTATAGATTCTAACAAAATAATTTTGAAAGCAAAAGATGCCTCATCACCTATAGTTATATGCGATGAAAAAGATAAGCTCAGTACTTTTGTGGTTATGCCCATGCGCGTGGTGTAATTTACTCAATGGCTCAAATTAAATCGCTCAATTTAATAAATTTCAAAAGCTATTCGTCATTTAATAAAGTTATTAATTCAAAAAATATTGTATTGACTGGTCCAAATGGATCTGGAAAAACCAACATATTGGAAGCTTTGTCTTTTTTTTCTAATTCGAAAGGTTTAAGAAGTGAGAAATTAAATAATCAAATAAAAAAAAATTCTAACGGAAAAGCAGTAGTTAACATAAATTTAGAGAGTAATAAACTTGATTATAAACTTACATATGAAGTAATTAACATCAATAATGAAATCAAAAAAAAATTTAAATCTGACGAAAAAAATATTAGTCAAAACCTGATCACAAAAATTATTAAATTTATCTGGTTATCTCCAAGTATGGATAACATAATGTATGAAGGAAAATCCATTAAAAGAAAATTTTTAGATAAATTAATAAGTCAATATAATTTAAAATTTGTCACTGCATTAAATGAGTATAAGACTTTATCAAATGAAAGAATTAAATTATTAAATGAGAAAAAAAATGACTCCTGGTTAAATATATTGGAAAGTAAAATATCTAAAATATTATATGATATTTACATAGCTCGAAGATCTTATGCTACATTAATCAACGAAATTTCTTCACAAGAATTATTTAATTTTAGGAAATTTATTATAAAATATAAATTACCTTTTGAAGCAGAAATTAAAAATAAAGAAATATGCTTGAAAATTATTGAAAAAACTATTTTAAATAATCGCAGTATAGATTCACTTTCTAAAAGAAATACTTTTGGGATAAATAGTGATGATATTAGCTTTTTTGATATTATTAAAAAATCATCTAGTGATTTGCTATCGACAGGGGAGCAGAAATCGATACTACTATCTATAATACTATCTAATTGTCATTTGTATAAAAAGAATAATCAAAATTTTATAATGCTATTTGACGAAATATCGTCTCATATTGATGTAAATAATATGAGAAAATTTTTCGCTGAAATTGATAAATTTGATACTCAAACTTGGTATACAGGAACAGACAAAATACTGTTCCAAGCCATTGAAAATAAAGCTTTTTTTATCGATATTGGTTAAATCCGTGGTGCAAAATTAGACCTCAAAATGGTATATTTCACTGTAAAAATAATATCAAAATGAACAAAAATTCTAAAATATCTAAGGTTAATAACTTAGAGTATGGTGCTGACTCAATTAAAGTTTTAAAAGGGTTAGACGCTGTCAGAAAAAGACCAGGAATGTATATTGGTGACACCGATGATGGCACCGGTTTACATCATATGGTTTTTGAGGTGGTTGATAATTCAATTGATGAGGCTTTGGCAGGATATTGTGATAAAATTAAAATAGATGTTAATAAGGATGGATCAATCACAGTAGAAGATAATGGTAGAGGGATACCTGTAGAAATACATAAAACAGAAAAAGTATCAGCAGCTGAGGTAATTATGACTCAACTTCATGCTGGTGGTAAATTTGACCATGATAGTTATAAAGTATCTGGAGGCTTACATGGCGTTGGTGTTTCAGTTGTTAATGCATTATCTGATAAATTAATTTTAAATATTTTTAAGAATGGTTATGAATATCTTGTACAATTTAGGAATGGATTAACAGTAGACCCATTAAAAAAAACTAGCAAAACTGAGAAATCTGGATCAAAAATAACTTTTTTTCCATCAAAAAACATTTTCAGCAATATTGAATTTAATTTAAAAATTTTACAAAAAAGATTTAAAGAACTAGCATATTTAAACAAAAATTTAGAAATTCATCTTGTAGACAATAGAAAAAGCAGATTAGAAAAATTTTCTTACAAGTTTGAAAATGGGATAAATGGGTTTGTTGTGGATTTTAATAAAAATAAAGAAAAACTTAAAACAGATGACAATAATATAGTCCTAGAAAATCCAATATATATACAAGGATCTAAAAATAGAATTGAAATAGAATGTTCTCTTATTTGGAATAATAAGTATGATGAAAATATTCATTGCTTCACGAATAATATTCCACAAAAAGACGGTGGAACGCATCTTATAGGCTTTAGAAATGCTATAACACGCTTAATCAACAAATACGCAACGGATTTAGGATTGTTAAAAAAGGAAAAAATAAGTTTAGTTGGCGATGATGTAAGAGAGGGATTAATATGTGTTCTGTCAGCAAAAGTACAAGATCCTAAATTTTCATCACAAACAAAAGATAAACTTGTGTCTTCTGAAGTAAGACCTGTAGTTGAGGCTATAATAAATGAAAAATTATCTTTTTGGTTTGATCAAAATCCTAAATTTACAAAATTAATACTAGCTAAAATTATCCAATCTGCAATAGCAAGAGAAGTAGCAAGGAAAGCAAGAGAAAATGTTAGAAGAAAAAGTGCATTAGATATCACAACGCTCCCAGGAAAATTGGCAGACTGTCAATCTACAGATACTGATAAAACTGAGTTGTTTATAGTGGAGGGTGATTCGGCAGGAGGATCAGCAAAGCAAGCTCGTGATCGAAAATTTCAAGCAGTATTACCCCTTAGAGGCAAAATTTTAAATACCTTTATAGAAAAAGAAAATGGAAACAATAGTAACAAAAAGAAAACATTTTCAAAAATGCTTTCGTCAAATGAAATAATAACATTAATAAATGCTTTAGGCACGGGATTTGATGATTTCGATATAAAAAAGTTAAGGTACGGAAAAATTGTGATAATGACAGATGCTGACGTAGATGGATCTCATATAAGAGCATTGCTGTTAACTTTTTTTAATAATGCACCATTTAATGAACTAATAAAAAAAGGTAAAATTTATATTGCGCAGCCACCTTTATACAAAGTAAAAATAGGTAAAACTTTCAAATATCTAAAATCAGATGATGAACTTATAAATACATCTATAGAACAATGTGGAAGTGATTTTGAGGTTAAGGGTAAAACTAATGGTCATAAAATAGAATTTAGCAAGGTTTTAAATGCATCACTCAAATTAGATTCAATATTAAAGAATATTGAATTAGATAAAAAAGTTTTAGAGGAACTCACTATTGTAGGTGCATTTAGCAGAAAAGGAGAAGAAGTCCTAATTTTGGATGATGCAAATAATGGTAAAAAATTGGGAGCTATGTCGGCTGTAGCTGATTTAAGAAATAAAACTAGTACAAAAAATAATTGGGTTGCTAGACTTGATGGAAAAAATATAATTTTAGAAGGAAACGAATATAATCAAGTAATAAAATACAGCATTCCTATGAATTTTTTCACAAAAAACAATAGTAAAATATTAAACAAATTATCCGAAATAACTAACGAACTTGCTATATTTAGAAATAGTTGTTTACTAATTAATAGATCTAATGAAAATACAATATCAATCTCATCACCTACTCAGTTGTTAAAAGAGATAATTGATCTTGGAAAAGAAAACCTATCAATTCAAAGATTTAAAGGACTGGGCGAAATGAATCCTGATGAACTGTGGGAAACAACACTAAATAAAGAAAACAATTCATTACTAAAAGTAACTTATTCAAATTTAATAGATAATGGTACTACGGAAGCTTCAAGTGATGATAATGAAATTTTTTTCACCTTGATGGGTGAGGATGTCTCAAAAAGAAAAAAATTTATAGATAAAAACGCTTTAAAAGTTACTAACTTAGATGTTTAATATCTAAATGAGTGTAAAAGAATTTTTTGGTTCCAATAAAGAAAAAATTAGTCTTGAAACAATAATTAATATCAGATGGATAGCTATATTTGGTCAGGTTTTCGCAATTTGTTTTGTATATTACTATCTTAAGTTTAATTTTGAAATATTGTGGTGTGGTTTATTAGTATTGATTTCAATAATCATTAATTCTTATTTAGAATTTAACAAAGTAAAAGTTGGAGAGTTAAATAATTTAAGTGCTACATTAAACATCATTTACGATTTAATTCAGTTAGCATTATTATTATTTTTAACAGGTGGACTAACAAATCCGTTTTCAATCTTAATAATTGTTCCAACAACAATCGCAACAACTTTTTTGTCGAGAAATAGCAGTTTTTTTATAGCAAGTGTATCAATAATATTATGTTCTGTTCTTGCTATATTTAACTTGCCATTACCGGGTCCTGATGGCGAAACATTAGAAACACCAAGATATTATTTACTAGGAATGTGGTTATCTACGACAATAGGAATAATTTTTTTAGGGAACTATTCATACCAACTTGCAAGATCAAATAGAAAAAGATCAGAAGCATTAGAAGGTTTAGAAAAGACTTTATCTAATGAACAAACTTTGAGCTCTGTAGGAAGTCTGGCGGCAGCTGCAGTTCATGAATTAGGAACACCATTAGCAACAATATCATTAGTTTCAGGAGAGTTGAAAAAACAACTTTTCGACCAGAAAGAATTTAAAGAGGATATAGACCTGCTTATTTCTCAGGCTGACAGATGTAGATTAATATTAAAAAATATTGGTACCGACCCTAAGCAGGAGGATGATTTCTTACAAAGAGTTTCATTAAAAAATTTGTTAAACGAAATAGTATTTTCAAATGAAAGAAAACATGACAAAAAAATTATTATCATAGATAAATTGGAACATGAACCATTAAAAATAAATAAACAAATAGAAATTACTTACGCTCTAAGAAGTTTAATTGATAATTCGATCAAATTTTCAAAATCGGAGATAAAAATATTTGTAGAAAAAATAAATAATGATTTATTAATTATGATATCAGATGATGGCCCAGGTTTTGACGACGAAATCCTAAAAAAAATAGGTGAGCCATATATTAAATCTAGTTCGGTAGATAAAACAAAAATAGGCCTTGGACTAGGATTATTTATATCAAAAAATTTATTAGAAAGAACAAAAGCTAAAATAATTTTTGAAAATAAAAAAAATGATTTAGGCGCAATTGTTAAAATTATTTGGCGTTTCGAGGACCTAATTAATTAAAATATCACATCGGTTCTTGCTGAGTCATGCAATGTATTGCCCCGAACCCCCAAATTAAATTTGAGCAGTCTACTTGTACAATTTTTCGACTTTTAAAATAACGTTTAAAAATATTTAAAACTAATTTGTCTTTTTTATCTTTAAAAGTTGGTAACAATACTATTTTATTCGCAATGTAAAAATTTAGATATGATGCAGGTACTCTTTTTCCAAAAACATATTTAGCTTTCGGCATCGGTATTTTAACTAACTTTAAATTAAGTTTTTTATTTCGATTGTACTTTTCTATTAACTTTATATTATTTTTTAAAATTTTATAATTTGTGTCTTTTTTGTTAGTTTCAGAAGCTATAAAAATTATTTTAGATGATACAAACCTTGCTATATCATCAACGTGCCCATTAGTATCATCTCCAGCAATACCTTTATCAAGCCATATAATCTTATCTACCCCTAAAAATTTGTTAAAAATATATTCATAATCTCTTAATCCAAAATTTTTATTTCTTATTTGTTTTCTACCTAAAAGGCACTGTTTCGTAGTAATTAGTGTGTTTTTACCGTTCACATCAAAAGCTCCACCCTCTAAAACAATCTTTTTTCCATTAAATTTAGGGGTTATTAATTTAAAATTGTTGTTTCTTTTTACGCATTTAAAAATATTGTTGTCATAGTTAAAATCATTATACTTTGCCCAAGCATTAAAACTCCAATTACAGATTATATTTTTATTATTTTTTTTTATAAAAATAGGAGCTGTATCTCTCAGCCAAACTCTATTAGTTTTACAAATATGAATTCGTAAATTTTTCATATTTACTTTGTTTTTTTTTAAAATAGTAGTTAAAAAGATTATTTCTTTTCTATTTCTAACCAATAAATTAACTCGTTGATTTTTTGATAGTTCACAAATTATCTTTGAAAAAACACTCGGTATTTTTTCAAATAAACCAGGCCAATCAGATTTATTATGTGGCCAGGCTAGCCATGTAGATTTTTGTTTTTCCCATTCAGCAGGCATTCTATATTGATTTTTATTTAGCGAATTACGCATTTTTTGGATTTTTTAAAATGCCTTTATACTTATCAATTCTTCTATCTCTAAAAAAAGGCCAATGTTGCCTTACTTTTTCAATTTTTTTCAGATCTATATCACAAATTAATACTTCCTCTGAATTTTTAGCCTTTGCTAAAATATTTCCACTGGGATCAAAAATTACAGAATTTCCCCAAAATTCTAAAGTCTTTGATCCCATTTTTTCTAAACCAACACGATTAACTGCTGCAATATAAATGCCATTTGCAATTGCATGGGATCTTTGAATTGATATCCATGACTCTAATTGAGATTTGCCATAACTCTTTTTTTCTTTTGGATGCCAACCTATCGCTGTTGGATAAAAAATTATTTCCGCTCCAAGTATTGATGTTAACCTTGCAGCTTCAGGAAACCATTGATCCCAACAAATTAATGTTCCAATATTAACTCGTGAGGTTTTTATAGACTTAAATCCTAAGTCCCCTGGAGTAAAATAGAATTTTTCATAATATTGCGGGTCATCTGGAATATGCATTTTTCTATATTTACTTATAATTTTTCCTCTTTTGTCAATTACTATACATGTATTATGATAGATACCTGCTGTTTTTTTTTCAAATAAGGAGACAAGTAGTATTATTTTTAACTCTTTACATAAAGAACAAAAAATATCTGAAGTTGGACCAGGAATTTTTTCTGCCAGTTTAAAGTTTGAGTGTTTTTCAACCTGACAAAAATAATTTGTTAAAAATAATTCTGGTAGACATATTACTTGCGCACCTTTTTGGTGTGCTATACGTATTTTATTAATTGCATTTTTCAAATTCTTAACTCGAGAGGAAACCATCCTCATTTGTATTATAGCAATTTTAATGTTAGACATTAAAGATATTTTGAAATCCTTTTTTTTTTCGATTTTTCCAATTTCCAGTGTGATAAGCATCGCTAGCAATCAAAGGTAAGACGGAAGTAGCTTCTGCAAATACCATTTGTTCTTCTTTGACATCTACTTTACCCCAAGAACTTGCCTCTTTTAAAGTGGAAGAACTACACGCTCCGTCTCTTGAGTCAGCGACGGTTATTTGAATAGCATATTTATGCATTTCAACATTTTTTCCTAATAACTCAGCGCAGATAACTGTATCTTGAATAAAATTTTTAGGTACCCCCCCACCGATCATAAATAGCCCTGAACTTTTTGATTTGAGCTTTATTTCAGTTAATTCCCTAAATTCTTTAACAGAATCAATTGTTATGTGGTTTTTTGGTCTTTCTTCTTGGTGCATTACTAATCCAAACCCAGCTGAGCTGTCTGTGAATGCTGGACAGAATATTGGAACGTTTTGCTCATATGCTGTTTGAATTAAAGACCCCCTTTTTTTTGCGTTGTTTTTTAAATATTCTCCTAAATATTTAATAAATTTTCTAGATGTGTATGGGCCGGGCTCTAGTTTGTTAGCAATTTCGCATATTTTCTTATCACAAGCTTGAAGTTCTTCCTCATCTATATATGTATCGTAAATCCTATCTATATAATTATTCCTTAACAGGTTATCGTCCTGAAACTGTGAACCCTGGTAGTGTTTAAATCCAAGTGCTTCAAAAAAATCCATATCTATTATAGATGCTCCAGTAGCGACAATTGCATCGACCATATTATTTTTTACTAACTCTGAATAAAGACTCATACATCCAGCAGCCGAGGTTGAACCCGCAATAGTTAAAAAAATAGTACAATCTTTATCAGATAACATATTATTATAAATTTTTGCAGCGTTCGCTACCTCTCGAGAAGTAAATGACATTTTGGACATTGCTTTTATTATAGGTCTAGAGTCAAATGAAGTTATATCAATATGTTCTACAGGTGAATTTAGAAAACTGGATTTATTATTATCCATTAATGTTATGCGAATAATGTTTTGATATTATTATTCTCATCAGCATTATAAATCGACATTATTGGATTATCTTCAACTTCGTGTATGTCTGATGAATAGAAACCGTTGAATTTTGTTCTCATACTAATACCATACGCACCTAGTTGACCAATCTCGATGTAGTCACCTTGTTTTATGTTACTTGGTAAATTAAATGGACCTTTCATATAATCTAGGCCATCACATGTAGGGCCAAAAAAACTATAAGGTATGATACGTTTTGCAAAATTTTTGTCAGGTTGAATAGCTTTTGATGGGAAAATAAATTTAGGTTGCCCTGCATCAAATAAAGATCCATACGTTCCATCATTAATATAAAGACTCTGTTTTTTTCTTAATTCAACCTTTACAATTGTTGAACCACTTTCAGCAACAAGAGCTCTTCCAGGCTCACAAACAAGTTCCACTTTTTTATTCAAATTTAATTTTCCAATCCCTTTATCTATTTCTTTTATATAATTTTTTAAAGGTTGAGGGTATAAATCAGGATATGTAGTTGGGAATCCACCACCAACATTTATTATATCTGGTGTAATACCTGTTCTTTTAATCAGCAAACCTATATCCTTAATAGCCTTTGAATATGAAATTGGATTCATACATTGTGATCCTACATGAAAACTAACAGCAAGTTTTTTAGTACAACTCTTAGCAAGCTTCATCAAATGCGTAGCTTCATTAACAGTCGCACCAAATTTTTTTGATAAATCAATTTCTGCATGCTCATTTGATGTTTGTAATCTTAGGAAAAGATTTAAATCTTTTGCACTATTGGTTGACTTTAATATTTTATCTAGTTCATCTTTGCTATCGAAAGCAAAGTCCCTAACATTGTATTTAAAATATGCTTCACTGATACTTTCTGAATTTTTAATTGTATGCATGAAATAAATCCTAGCATTTGATGATAATTTTTTTATGAGTTTGATTTCTTTTAAAGAAGCAGTATCAAAATTTTCTATACCACAAGAAATAATAGATTTAAGGATTTTTTCATTTGGATTACATTTGACAGCGTAAAGTACTTTACCTGGAAAATTTGCATTAAACCAACTCGTAGCAGATTTGATGCTATCTCTTCTAAAGCAATAAACAGGATCTACTGGTCGTAATTGCTTAACCAGCTCTTCAACGGATCTAAACTTAGCCATCTCATATAACCTCTCAATAGTTACAAATAATTATTATAAAATAATTAATAATTCCCCATTAAAGGATTTCTAAATTATGTAAAGAATAAAATTTTGTGGAAAAATATTTCAGAAAGGCATTTTTTGACTTTGTGTCACTTGATAATGATGATTTCTTACTTATATAAGAATAATGAAATTAAGTGCAAAAAAGCTAAATATAGAGGAATTTCAAGATAAATCTTTACTTATAGTGGATGATGATGACCCTTTCAGAAATAGGCTCGGAAGGGCTATGGAAAATAAGGGATTTAAACCTTTTCTCGCAAAGAGTGTTGAAGAAGCAATTATTATGGTCAAAAAGGCTCCACCAGCATTTGCAGCTATTGACTTGCGCCTATTAGATGGCAACGGACTAGATGTGGTTCAAGAAATCCACAAATTAAAACCTGATAGTCGAATTGTTATGTTGACAGGTTACGGAAATTTACCCACAGCCGTTGCAGCAGTTAAAGCTGGTGCAATTGATTATATTTCTAAGCCGGCGGACGCAGAAGATGTTGAGGCAGCATTGTTAGCTGAACCAAATAAGAAGGCTGCACCCCCTGAAAATCCTATGTCAGCAGATAGAGTAAAATGGGAACATATTCAAAGAGTATTTGAATTATGTAATCGTAATGTTTCTGAAACTGCAAGAAGATTAAAAATGCACAGAAGAACTCTTCAAAGAATCTTATCTAAAAGATCACCTAAATAATCTAAAATTAAATTTTGATATTATTACTGAAAGTAAAAATAATTTGAAAATTTCAGCGTAGATAAATGGATATAAACCAAATTCCAAAACTGGTTTATCCCAACCTATAATATTACCTAACCATAAAAGACCTAAAATATAGATAGGTAAAACAGATAATAATAATTTAAATAAATTAGAAAAAAAATCTTTATTATAATTTTGTATACCAGCTAAAAACGAACTTAAAATAAAACCAAGTATATATCCTCCAGTTGGTCCTATAATATAACTTATTCCAATACCTTTTTCAGGTGTACCAGTAAAAACTGGAAAACCCAATGCTCCCTCAAAAATATATAAAGCAGTTGTTGCCAAAGCTAGTTTAGGTCCTAGATAATACCCTATGAATAAAACCATGAAAGTCTGCATAGTCATTGGAACTGGAATAAAAGGAACTTTAATTTTTGCAGATAAGGTGAGTAATAGAGTTCCAACAATTACAATTAATAACAAACTTAAGTTTTGTATATAAATATTTTTTAATAATGTTTTATTCATTTTTTGTTAAGTTTAAAAAAACTTCCTCTAAGTCAGGATTATCTTTTATCAACTCTTTGGTATAATTTAAAGCAATTAGTTCACCTTTATTTATAATAGCAATTCTATCACAAATATCTTGAGCTTCTTTCAAATAATGAGTTGTATAAATAATCGTAACTCCTTGATCATTAAGTTTTTTAATTGAGTCTAAAAGCTTTCTTCTAAGTTCTACATCTACACCAGCTGTTGGTTCATCTAGAATTAAAATTGGTGGTCTGTGCACCATAGCTTTAGCTACTAATAATCTTCTTTTCATTCCACCAGATAAATTTCTAGAATATGCATCAGCCTTGTCTTCTAAATTAACTAATTTTAAAATTTCGCTAGTTATTCTTTTGTCTTTTTCGACTCCGTACAATCCAGCCTGTATTTCAAGTAATTCTTTTGGAGAAAAGTATGCATCGACATTTATCTCCTGAGGAACAATACCTAAAGAGGCTCTAACATGACGTGGATTTGTATCTAAATCAAATCCCCAAACATTCACGAGACCTGACGTTTTAACTACAACTCCCGCTAAAATATTTATAAAGGTTGACTTACCAGCACCATTTGGACCAAGCAAACCAAAGATCTCTCCCTGTTTAATTGCTAATGTTATATTTTTTAGCGCATCTACATTGCCCGTTTTTGTGAAATATGTTTTACACACATTCTTAACTTCTAATGCAATTGAGTTATTCATAAATTAATGTTTATGATATGTTTAATTAATATTAAATCTATGTCGATACAAAATAAACATTTATATTTAATTGACGGTTCAGGTTATATTTTTAGAGCATACTACGCATTACCGCCACTAACCAGAAAAAGTGATGGATTGCCTGTTGGCGCTGTAAGTGGCTTTTGCAATATGTTGCAAAAATTTCTTGAGCAAGCCAGAAACGACACTACTGATCAAAAACCAAGCCATATTGCAGTAATTTTTGATAGTGCCAGAAAAAACTTTAGAAATGAGATATACAAAGAATATAAAGCTAATAGGGAAGACGCTCCAGAAGATTTAATTCCACAATTCGATTATATCAGAAGAGCAGTTAATGCATTCAACTTACCATCAATAGAGATGCAAGGGTTTGAAGCAGACGATATAATTGCTACTTTTAAAAATTCTGCCAAAAAACAAAATATTAAAGTTACTATAGTCTCATCAGATAAAGATTTGATGCAACTTGTAGACAATCAAACAAAGATGTTTGATCCAATGAAGGAAAAACTTATCGGTCCAAAAGAAGTAGAAGAAAAATTTGGTGTTAAACCAGATAAGGTTATAGACGTACAGTCGTTGGCGGGGGACTCGGTTGATAATATACCTGGTGTACCTGGTATTGGAATCAAAACAGCAGCTGAGCTTATAAATAAATTTAAAGATTTAGATGGACTTTTAAAAAATATTGATAAAATTAAACAACCAAAAAGAAGGCAGACTTTAAATGATAATAAAGACAGAGCGATAATCAGTAAAAAATTAGTAACTTTAGACGAGAATGTTCCACTTAAAAATAAAATTGAAGACTTAATTTTAAAGCCACAAAATACTAAAAAACTATCTGATTTTTTACAAGAAATGGAATTTTCTCGTTTGTATAAAAAAATATCATCTTCTTCAAATGATATTAATCAAACTTTGAATGATATTAAAAAAGCTGACAGAAAAACTCAAAAAGGTAAAAACAATTATAATGTAATTTTTAAAATTGATGATTTAAAAAAGTATTTAAAAGTTTGCGAAGATAGGGGTTTTTTTGTTATTGATGTAGAAACAAATTCCTTAAATGCAGAAACAGCAGAGCTTGTAGGGCTGTCTATCTCCTGTAAAGAGTTTGAAGCAATTTATGTACCTTTAAATCATAAAAACGAAAATGATAAATTAACTAAGTCGCAGCTCAGTAGAGATGATGTTATTAACATCTTGAAGCCTTACTTGGAAGATGAAGAAATAATTAAAATTGGCCAAAATTTTAAGTTTGATTTTAAAATCTTTAATAAGTTCGGAATTAACGTAAGATCAATAGAGGATACGATGCTTCAGTCTTATTCTTTAGACGCAGGTAAAAATAGACATAACATGGATTTGTTATCCGATTTACATTTAAGTCACAAAACTATAAAATTTAAAGATATTGTAGGTACGGGTAAATCAGAAATAACCTTTGATTATGTCCCAATTAATATTGCCTCGGAATATGCATGCGAAGATGCAGATATCACTTTGAGGCTGTATAATATTTTTAAAGAAAGACTGTTTAAAGAAAAAGTGTTAAGTGTTTACGAAAATCTTGAAAAGCCAATGATAAAAATCCTAGCAAGAATGGAGCAAGCAGGGATTAAAATTGATACTGATATACTAGACGATTTATCAAATAACTTTAAAAAAGATTTAAGTCAGATCGAAAAAAAAATATTTAAAATCTCAGGGGAGGAATTTAACATTGGCTCAACCAAACAATTAGGTGATATTTTATATCAAAAATTAAAAATTTCTGGCACAAAAAAAACAAAAAAAGGTAACTTTGCTACAAATGTTTCAGTTCTTGAGGATCTCGCAAATAAGGGACATGAATTTCCAAATTTAGTTTTACAGTGGAGACAAAAGTCTAAATTAAAAAGCACTTATACTGATGCTTTACCGGAGTATGTCGATGATAGTTCTAAAAGAGTTCATACATCTTTTTTACTAGCAGCAACAAATACCGGTAGGTTGGCTTCTGCAGAGCCAAATTTACAAAATATCCCAATTAAAACTAATGAGGGTAAATTAATTAGATCGGCTTTTGTATCAGAAAAAGGACATCAATTAATCTCTGCAGACTATAGTCAAATAGAAATGAGAGTGTTAGCCCATATGGCAGACGTTAAGGAATTAAAGACTGCGTTTAAAAACAAAGAGGATATTCATAACATTACTGCAGGTCAAATATTCTCTAAGAAACCAGACGAAATTAATGAAGACATGAGAAGAAAAGCAAAGGCAATAAATTTTGGAATTATTTATGGAATTTCAGCATATGGTCTTGCAAAACAAATCTCTGTCTCTAATTCAGAAGCAGATGAGTTTCTTAGATCATATTTTAAAAAATTTCCTGAAATTAAATCATATATGAATGAAACTTTAAAATTTTGTAAGAAACACGGGTACATAAAAACTTTATTTGACCGAAAATGTCATTTTCAGG